>Ga0160434_100017_pt1 | contig 202448 bp, 194 predicted proteins | sample HID1973I_E0MG_FD_108273 | JGI IMG/M metagenome (GOLD analysis project Ga0160434, IMG submission 108273) | Enriched mosquito-associated microbial communities from UW Madison campus, WI, USA - HID1973I_E0 MG | ecosystem: Host-associated > Arthropoda: Insects > Digestive system > Unclassified ... | reverse complement strand
CATCCGGACTGTCACCGTCGGTCCTGGAGTTCCACCAGGTCAACCGCGCGTAGGGCGCGGGTCGCGGACTGTCACCGCCGGCTCGGAATTGCACCGACCCCGGAGCACGTTCGTGCGTACTGCTGCCCTCAGGATGCCACACGGCAGGCCTCGCTCCCCCGCCGTCCACCTTCCGTCCGCCGGTCACGCGGGCACGCGGACCGGGAGGCCGGACCCGCGCTGTCCGTGCTTCGCGGTGGGTCGGGAGTGTCGGTGGGTGGGGTGATGTGCGCTTGGCACACTATTTTTTTGGGCGACGGCACCGGGAGGGTTCTCGTCGCTCCCGGGTCCTGCGCGCTGCTCAGTGCGCGTGTGCCGCCGTGGCGAGCGCCCGGAGGGCCTCGATCTCGTCCGGCACGCTGTCCGCCCCGTACACGGCCGAGCCGGCCACGAAGACGTTCGCCCCGGCGTCGGCCGCGCGCTCGATCGTGGACCGGGACACTCCCCCGTCGACCTGGATCCAGACGTCCAGCCCCGCATCGCTCACGGCCTCCCGTGCTCGCCGGATCTTGGGCAGCGTGCCGTCGATGAACGACTGTCCGCCGAAGCCGGGCTCGACCGTCATGACGAGGATCATGTCGACCTCCCCCAGGAGGTCCAGGAAGGGCTCCACGGGCGTCGCAGGACGCAGAGCGACCCCCGCCCGGGCTCCCAGGCGCCGGAGCTCGCGTGCGAGCCGCACAGGGGCCGTGGCGGCCTCGGCGTGGAACGTCACCGACGCCGCGCCCGCCTCGGCGTACGCGGGCGCCCAGCGGTCCGGGTCCTCGATCATGAGGTGCGCGTCGATCGGCACCGGCGAGACCTGGGCGAGCCGCTCGAAGACCGGCAGGCCCAGCGTGAGGTTGGGCACGAAGTGGTTGTCCATGACGTCGACGTGCGCGTAGTCCGCCGTCTCGATGGCCCGCAGGTCGCGCTCGAGGTTCGCGAAGTCGGCGGACAGGATGCTCGGGGCGATGAGGGCGGCCATGCGGACCAGCCTAGGGTGCCGCACCGGGCGGGTCGCCCCCTAGGCTCGCCCCGTGCACCCCTTCCCTCCCCCGGCCGGCACCACCGTCCGCCCGCTCACGAGCCGCGACCTCCCGCGCGTCGCCGAGATCTTCGCCCCGTTCGTCCGCGACACGCAGGTGACGTTCGAGGAGGAGCCGTGGGACGTCGACCGGTGGGACGCGAAGCGCGCCGACCTCGAGGCCCGCGGGCTGCCGTTCCTCGTGGCCGACGTCGACGGCGTCGTCGCAGGGTTCGCCTACGCCGGGCCGTGGCGGCCCAAGGCGGCCTACCGCCACACGGTCGAGGACACGATCTACCTCGACCCCGCCCACGCCGGGCGCGGGCTCGGCACGGCGCTCCTCGCCGCCCTGCTCGACGCCGCCGCGCGCGCCGGGGCCCGGCAGGTCGTGTCGGTCGTCGCGGACGTCCCCGAGGCCGCCGCGTCCGTCCCGCTGCACCGCCGGTTCGGTTTCGAGGAGGTCGGCCGGCTCACGGCCGTCGGGTTCAAGCACGGCCGGTGGGTCGACACGATCCTCCTCCAGCGCGCGCTCGCCGACCCCGACGGGACCGACGGCCCGGTCTGACGCCTGACGCGACGACCGTCAGCACCGGCTAGGTGCTAGAGGTAGTTGTGGATCGTCTTGCGAAGGTGCTCCGCGTGCTCGTAGATCTCATCGAGCGACGTGATCGCATGCCGCGTCTCCACCTTGTTCTCGTCGAACAGACCGAGGTACTTCTGCCCCGTGTTGAAGTGCAGCCGTGCGATGGGCTTCCGGTTGTTGTCGTCCAGAAGGATCCCCATGTAGCTCTTGGTGTCACGGTGGACGATCCGTGCCGGCGGGACCTCGCTGCACGCGATGGCGCGGACGATCTGGTATCCCTCGATCTCTTCGAGCGTCGTCTCGATGCCACGGTCGTCGGTCTGCTTCGCCTCCGCGACGCTCTCCTCCGCGGCCGCGGTTCCCGTGAGCGGCAGGTCGGCGGAGTCGGGATACGACTGTCCGCCCAGCGCCGCCTTGAGCCGATCGTTGACCTGGTCGGCCAGGAACTGCTTCATCGCCTTCGCGACGAGCACCCGGAACTGCTCCTTGACCCTCTGCGTGAACGCCCCGTCGTAGACGCGGTTCGTGAGGGCCTTGATCCACTCGTCGTCCGGCTCGCGAAACTGTGCCGCGAGTGCGCGCTTGAGGGCGCCGATGTACTTGAGCTCCTCCGCCGCGGACACGACGGAGTCGAGGTCGAACGCGTCCTTGGTGAGCTTCTGCACCTCGGGGATGAGCGTCTCGTCGAGGTCCAGGAGGTCGAGCTGGAGGAAGGGCTTCTCGTCCATCCGGTTCGGCTTGTCCAGATCGGTGAAGAAGTGGAAGTGCTGACCGTTCGTGAGGATCGCGATGCGCGCGTTGGTCGTCGCGAAGTATCGGAACAGCTGCGACGCGTGGTTCAGGCTGAGGGGCGACCCGACCGTCTTCGCCTCGATGAGCATCTGGAGCTCGCCGTCCTTGACGATGGCGTAGTCGATCTTCTCGCCCTTCTTGGTCCCGACGTCGGCGGTGAACTCGGGTATCACCTCGTTCGGGTTGAAGACGTCATAGCCCAGCACCAGCGAGATGAACGGCATGACGAACGCGTTCTTCGTCGCTTCCTCGGTCCCGATCGTCGCCTTCTGCTGCTGCACCTTCGTCGCCAGTGACGTGAGCCGCTCGCCGATCTCCACCCTGCACCCCCTTGTGATCCTGATGGCTGGTCGTGCCGGGGAGCCTAGCCGCGGGCCGATGGCGACGGTAGGGATGGTGGACCCTGTCGTCGGGTGAAGAGTGAGGCCCCCTCGCCTTGACCCGCCTCGATCAAGACCCGGGCCTTGATCCGACAGAAGACCTCGTGGGTTCGCGCTCGCAACCCGGGCGCATCCCTTGGACACGTCGACATTTGCGCCGACTCGTGGCATCGAACCGGGCTCGCTGCGGCACGGTCGCCGGTCACGGCACCGCGCTCTCGTCTTGCGACACAGCAGTCGGGCTCGCCGCCCGAGGAGCGGGTACCGCGGCCGTCAGGCCTCGCGGGCCTCGGCGAGCAGGCGCCGGGTGCGCTCCTCCACGGTCCGCCACGCGCGCCGTCCGACACCGGGGTGCGCGTCCCGGTCGATGTCCGCGAGCGCCTGGGAGAGGGCGTCGAGGGTGTCGGTGACGGCGCGCTGGGCGCGGCGGCGCGGGAGCCCCCAGGTGGTGCCCTCGGCGACGAGGTCGGCGGCGGTGAGGGCGTCCATGTCGCGGGTGCCGGCGACGTCCATGGCGAAGGTGCGCGACGCGTGGGCGTGGTGCAGGTGCATGGAGACGTCGTAGGCGGGGGCGAGGCGGACGGTGCCGTCGTCGTGGCGCAGGAGGGAGATGTTCTTGGCGTGGGCGTCGGTGTTGCCGAGGGCGAGGTTGAGGGTGGTGAGGGCGAGGAGGGGGTCGGGACGGGTGCCGTCGTCGCGCAGGACGCGGGCGATGCGGGCGAGGGAGGGCAGGGCGCGTCCGTGCTGGAACTTGCGCTCGGGGTCGCGGGTGTTGATGCCGAGGGCCTGTGCGGTGTCCTCCTGGTGGAGGCGGTGGGTGGTGCCGTCGGGTCCGGGGACGCGGTCGTAGCGGGTGACGACGATGCAGCGTTCGCCGTCGAACTCGGTGACGTGGGCGTCGACGGTGGTGAGGCCGACGCGGCGGGCGAGGTCGAGGCTGGCTGCCTCGGTGTTGACGAGGTCGGCGGTGGGCGAGTCGGAGGGGCGGGCGACCTTGAGGATGTGGGTGGTGGGCTCGGCGCCGTGGGGTCGGGTCCAGCCGTGGCCGTCGTGGCGGAGGGTGATCTTGGGTTCCATGCCGGGCAGGGAGCTGGTGAGGTGCTCGCTGCGGCCGTGGCCGCCGGCGCGGGCGACGCCTTCGCGCAGGAGGCGGGCGACGTCGGCGTCGTCGAGGGGGCGGGGCTCCTCGGGTGCGGGGCGGGTGGTGCCGGGCGGGCGGAGCTCGACGGCGCCGATGGTGTCCCCGCCGTAGGCGGTGAAGAAGGAGAGGTGGTCCTCGGGGTCGACGCCGGCCTCCATGGCCATCTGGTCGCGGGTGCGGCCCTCGGGCATGAGCCCGTCGAGCCAGGCGGTGGCGCGTGCGGGGTGGGGCGGCCGGTCGGGGCTCAGGGGCAGGAGGTGGGAGAGGGTGCGGGCGCCGTCGCCCCAGCGGTCGACGGCGGCGTCGGTCCAGGTGAGGTCGACGCGGTCGTCGCGGCGGCGGGTGAGGTCGCCGGTGTGGGTGCCGTAGAGCCAGAGCTCGAGGCGGTCGGGGCGGGTCACGGGCGCTCCTCGAGGCGGACGGTGACGTCGAGCTCGTCGAGGACCTCGAAGAGGCGCGTGACGTAGAGGTTGTCGACGCCGTTCTCGAGCTCGGAGAGGTACTGGCGGGTGATGCCGAGCTCGTCGGCGAGGTGCGCCTGGGTGAGCCCGCGGGCGCGGCGTGCGCGGCGCACGATCTCGCCGAGGTCGCGGGCGCTGCGTGCGGTCGTGGTGCGTCCTGCCATGGTGGGCTCCCGGGTCGTCGACGGCTTGTCGCACTATCCTGACATCGACGATAGCCGAATATCCTGACATCCGCGAGATCGCGATATCCCGTCATGCGGGCCGCGAGCGCCGTGCGTCGACGCACCGCGGCCCCGGGAGCCGCCGTGGGCGCCCGGGGCCGCGGGGGGCGGACCGGTCCGGGTCAGGGCGCGGTGCGCCGCAGGAGCGTGAGGTGCATCGCGTCCGTGCCGTGCACGTGCGGCCAGAGCTGGACGTCCTGGCGGTCGCCGAGGTCGATCGCGTCCCGCGCGTCGGGGCGCACGACGTCGCGCACGACGGCGGGGGCGTCGAGGAGCTCGACGTCGTCGCGGCGGCGCAGCACGTCGGCGACGACGACCTGGGTCTCGGCGAGGTGCGGGGAGCACGTGACGTAGGCGACCACTCCCCCGGGCCGGACGGCGTCGAGCGCGGAGGCGAGGAGCGCGCGCTGCAGGCCGGTGAGCGTCGCGAGGTCCCCGGGGGTGCGGCGCCAGCGCGACTCGGGGCGGCGGCGCAGGGCGCCGAGGCCGGTGCAGGGGGCGTCGAGCAGCACGCGGTCGTACGCGGCGGGCTCGTCCTGCCCGACGTCGCGGCCGTCCCCGGTGCGCACGGCCTCGACGGCGTCGCCGGGCACGGCCGCGAGCGCCGCGGTGACGAGGCGGGCGCGGTGGGGCTGGACCTCGTTGGCGACGAGGCGGGCGCCGCGCCGTGCGGCGAGGGCGCCGAGGAGCGCGGCCTTGCCGCCGGGGCCCGCGCACAGGTCGAGCCAGCGCTCGTCGGGCCCGTCGAGGGGTGCGGCGGCGAGGGCGAGGGCGACGAGCTGGCTGCCCTCGTCCTGGACGCCGGCGCGGCCGTCGCGCACGGCGCCGTAGGCGGCGGGGTCGCCGCCGTCGAGGACGAGGGCGGTGGGCGCCCAGCGGCCGGGGGTGGTGCGGTCGTCGGCGAGCTCGTCGGGGTCGGCGAGCCCGGGACGGGCGACGAGCGTGACGCGGGGCGCGTCGTTGTCGGCGGCGAGGAGGTCGGCGAGCTCGCGGGGGTCGCGGCCGGTGCCGGCGAGGGCGTCGCGCAGGGCGCGCGCGACCCACACGGGGTGGGAGCCGGTGTCCGCGAGCGCCGTGAGCTCGTCGGGGGCGTCGGCGGCGACGTCGGCGAGCCAGTCGTCGAGGGGCGTGCGGGCGACGCGGCGCAGGACGGCGTTGACGAGCTGGGCGCTGCCGGCGCCCGTGGTGGCACGGGCGAGCCCGACGGTCTCGGAGACGGCGGCGTGCTGGGGCACGCGCATGCCGAGGACCTGGTGGGCGCCGAGCCGCAGGATGTCGAGGACGGGCGGGTCGAGGCGGTCGAGGGGCCGGTCGAGGCAGCGCGCGAGGATCGCGTCGTAGCGCCCGCGCAGGCGCAGGGTGCCGTAGGCGAGCTCGGTGGCGAACCCGGCGTCACGCCCGCGGATGCCGCGCTCGCGCAGCAGCGGGGGCAGGACGAGGTTGGCGTAGGCGTCGGAGCCGTCGACCTCGCGCAGCACGTCGAACGCGGCGGTGCGGGCGGGGTCGGTGCCCTTGCGGCGCTGGGAGGGGGCGACGGCGGAGCGCTGGGCCTCGCCGCGGCTGCGGGCGGCACCGCGCTGGCGCCCGCGGGCGTCCCGGCGCACGTCGTCCGAACGCCTGTTCGACTCCGCGCCCCCGCCGGTGGGGCTCGGGTTCGAACGCGTGTTCGACTCACCCTCGCGGCCGCGCCCCGTGGCCGACGACGCGCTCGAACGCCTGTTCGACCGCTCGTCGCGGCGGCCGTCGCCGCGGCCGGTCCCCTGCCCGCTCACGCGGCCACCTCCGCGCCGAGCACGAGGTCCTCGGGCAGGCGTGCGCCGCGCGCCCAGTCCGCCGCGGGCATGTGCTTCTTGCCGACCGGGGCGACGTCGCCGAGCTGCACGGCGTGCGTGGCCGTCCCGACGAGCACCTCCTTCTTCCCCGCGCGCACGGCGCCCGGGGCGAGGTCGGTCACGTCCGGGCGCGGCACGACCGGGCCGAGGCCGAGCCGCACCGCGGTCCCGGACGCGTCGTCGAGCGTCGTCCAGGCGCCGGGGGCCGGGGTGCACCCGCGCACGAGGCGGTCGACCGCGAGCGCCGGGCGGTCCCAGACCACGCGGGCGTCGGCGGCCGTGAGCTTGGCGGCGTGGGAGACGCCGTCGGCGGGCTGGGGCTGCGGGCGCAGGGTCCCGTCCTCCAGGGCGTCCAGGGTCGCGACGAGCAGGCCGGCGCCGGAGACGGCGAGGCGCCCCAGGAGGTCCCCGGCGGTGTCGCGGGGCCGGATGGTCTCGGTCGCGGTGCCGAGCACCGGGCCGGAGTCCAGGCCCTCCTCGATGAGGAACGTCGTGGCCCCGCTCACCTCGTCCCCGGAGATGATCGCGCGCTGCACCGGGGCGGCGCCCCGCCACGCGGGCAGGACCGAGAAGTGCAGGTTGACCCAGCCCAGGCGCGGCACGGCGAGCACGTCGGGGCGCAGGATCTCCCCGTAGGCGACGACGGGCGCCGCGTCGACGTCGAGGTCGCGCAGGGTCGCGAGGAACTCCTCGCCGCGCGGCCGGTCGGTGAGGACGGGCACGCCCGCCTCCTCCGCGCGCACCCGCACGGGGCTGGGGGTCAGGCGCCGTCCGCGACCGGCGGGGGCGTCCGCACGGGTGAGGACGGCGACCACCTCGTGGCGGGAGTCGAGGAGGGCGTCGAGCGAGGGGACCGCGGTGTCCGGGGTCCCGGCGAACAGCAGGCGCATGGGCCCGAGTCTAGGTGGCCGGGCACGTCCCCCCGCCGCCCGTCAGCACCGCAGCTCGTCCGCGGGCGGGAGCTCGTGGCGGGCGCCGTCGTCGAGCGCGGCGAGCTCGAGGTAGCTCGGCCGGTCGCCGTCGACGAAGAGCAGCACGAGCGCGTCGTCGTGCTCCGCGTGCAGGACGACGCGCGGCCCGGTCGCGGGGGCGGGTCCGGCGTCGTCGCCGAGGTCGACCGACGGGCAGGCGCCGCACCCGCAGGTCCGGTGCACCCGCACCGCGTCGACCTGGGCGAGCCAGCGACGACGTCCTGCGCGTCCCGGGCGGCGGGCACGGGCTCGTCCCGTGCGCCCTCGCGGATCATCCGCACGAGCACGTCCCGCTCGCGCCCCGTGAGGCGCCGCGGCGCGACGGGGACCGTCACGCTCCCGCCGGGACGTCCACGCCCAGGTCGCGCAGCGCCGCGCGCAGGCCGGCCGTGCCCTCGAACAGGTGCGTGCGCAGCCCGAGCCGGGCCGCGGCCTCGACGTTCGCGGCGCTGTCGTCCGTGAACAGGGTGCGGGCCGGGTCGAGGCCGAAGCGCTCGATCGCGAGCGCGAAGATCGCCGGGTCCGGCTTGGCCAGGCCCTCGCGCCCCGACACCAGGACGTCGTCCATGCGGGCCGTGGCGGGCGCGGCGTCCGCGGCGTGGTGGAACAGCTCCGCCGACCAGTTCGTGAGCCCGTACAGGCGCAGGCCCCGGGCGCGCAGGTCGTCCACGAGCCCGGCCGACCCCGCGACGGGGCCGGTGAGCGTCGCCGGGAAGTGCGTCACGTACCGGTCGAGCAGCGCCACGTGGTGCGGGTGGGTGCGCGCGACGTCCGCGCGCGCCTGCGCCCACGTCTGCCCCGCGTCGCGGCCGTGGTTGAGCAGCGGGAAGTCGACGTCCTGAAAGAAGCCGTCGACGACCGCGCGCTCGTGCGCGTCGAAGGCCCCGTACGGGTCCCAGCCGACGAGGACGTTGCCGAAGTCGTAGAGCACGGCATCGACGTCGCGCGCCGCGCGGCCCGGGACGATGGTCACAGGATCTCCTTGGGGTCGAGCTGGACGCGCACGGCACCGCTCTCGCGCCGGGCGGAGCGCACCGCGAGGGACGCGGCGAGCTGACGCGCGAGGTCGCGGCCGTCGCGGTGCGCGACACGCACCACCGCCCGGACCGGCCGCCCCCCGACGGCGAGGTCGGTCGCCTCCCCGGGCCGCGACGGGGCCACCTCGACCGGGCCGAGCACGGAGTCCGGGCCCGCGAGGTCGACCCGGTCGAGCACCGCCGCGACCGCCGCGCGGTCGCCCGTCACCGCCGCCACGCGCACCGCGGGCGGCAGGTCGAGCTCGGCCCGCTCGTCGAGCTCGCGGTCCGCGAGCCCGGCCGGGTCCCAGCGCACGAGCGCGTTCGTCGGCGCGGGCGCGGCGTCGCCCACGAGCAGCACCTGGCCGCCCGCCGACGCCGGGCGCACGAGCGCCGCCGCGGCCAGCCAGCGCGCCAGGGCGTCCTGCGCGACGTCCAGGCCCACGTGCGAGGTGCTCACGGCCGCGTCGAGCAGCAGGGCCGTCGCGTACCCGCCGTCGGCGACCGGCTCCGCGCCCGGGGTCGCGACCACCAGCGCCGGCTCCCCCGGCACCGCCGCGAGCACGCCGCCCGCCGCCCCGGCACCCGACATCCGCACCGGCACGCCCGGGAACGCGCGCCCCAGCTCCTCCGCCGTGCGCTGGGACCCCACGCGCACCGAACGCAGCCCCGTCCAGTGGCACTCCGCGCACGACCAGCCGCCCGCGAGCGCCCCGCACCAGGCGCACTGCGGGGCCGCGCCCGGGCCCGACAGCGCGAGCGGACCGTGGCAGACCGTGCAGCGCGCGGGCGTGCGGCAGCGCGCGCACGCGACGACCGGCAGGTACCCCGAGCGCGGCACCTGGACGAGCACCGGACCCTGCTCGAGCGCCGAGCGCGCCGCCCGCCACGCCGCCGTGGGGATGCGCGCGGCGGCGCCCGGGCCCTCCGCGGCGAGCTCGACCGACGTCAGGGCACGCACGCGCGGCGCGCGGGCCCGCACGACGTCGCGCGCCGCCGCGAGCTCGTGCGCCCACCCGCGCGCGAGCAGGGCGTGCGCTCCCACCGTGCGCCCGTGCGCGCCGAGCAGGTACGCCGCGCCCTCCTGCTCGCTGCGCAGCGCGAGGACCTCGCGGGCGTGCGGGTAGGGGGCGCGCGGCTCGGCGAGCGTGTCCTCGCCGTCGTTCCAGCACACGACGAGCCCGAGGTCCGCGACGGGCGCGAACGCGGCCGCGCGCGTGCCCACCACCACGCGCGCGAGCCCGTGCCGCGCCGCGAGGAACGCGCGGTAGCGCGCGGCCGGGCCCTCGTCCGCGGTGAGCCGTACGACGTCGCCCCCGGTCGCCAGGTCCCACGGCGCGAGCCCCGCCGCACCCAGCGCGGCGCACACCTGGTCGACGTCGCGCGCGTCCGGCACCACGACGAGCGCGCCACGGCCCGCGTCGTGCACCACCCGCACGGCCTCCGCGACCGCCGCCGCCCAGTGCGTACGCGGCGGCCCGTCCGCCGCGCGCCGACGGCGCCCGGCCCCGCCCTGGTCGCCCGCGGGTCCCGGGGCCACCGGGACGGGCGCGAGGCCCGGCAGCGCGGTCCACACCGCGCGCGGCGCCCCCGCGCGCGCGAGGTGCGCGAGGAACGCCGGGCCGGCGCGGTACGCGCCCCACGCCGACGGCTCCGCGTCCGCGCGCGCGGGCAGGCCGGGGTCCGACGCCGCCGGTGCCGCGGACGGCGCGTCCTCAGCGGCAGGCGCGGACCGGTCAGACCCGGCGGACCCAGCCGATCCGGCCTCGGCGGGCTGAGCCTCGGAGCCACGGGCGTCGGCGCGCAGCACCTCGGGCACCGGCGCGTCGGCGCGCAGGACCTCGGCGCGGGCGAGGAGCCCCTGCTCGGCGCGCGCGTGGCGCGGCGGCACGGCCAGGCGCAGCACGTCCGCGAGCGTGCCCGCGTACAGGTCCGCGACGGACCGCGCGAGCCGCAGGACCTGGGGGGCTAGCACGGGCTCGCCCGACACGACGCGCCGCAGCGGCTGCAGGCGCCCCTCGTGCTCGGAGCGGTCCAGCCGCGCCACCACGTACCCGTCGACGTCGCGCCCCGCGAACCGCACCTTGACCCGCACCCCGGGCCGGGCGTCGTCCGCCACGGCCTGCGGCACGAGGTAGTCGTAGGGACGGTCCAGGTGCGCCGGGGCCAGGTCGAGGACCACCTGCGCGACGGGCTGCTCGGCCGCGATCTCCTGCGCACCCAGGGGCGTCGCGCGCCGCGGCGCCGGGGCCGCGGGCACCTCGGTGCCGGGCAGCGCGTCCTGGACCGCGCCCGTCCCGTTCTCGCTGCTCACGCGCTCATCCCACCACGAGCCACCCGCACGTCGCGGGCGCGTGCACCCTCGCTCAGACGACGGACCGCAGCGCGTCGACGCGGTCGGTGCGCTCCCACGTGAAGTCCGCGAGCTCGCGCCCGAAGTGGCCGTAGGCCGCCGTCGCCGCGTACACCGGGCGCAGCAGGTCCAGGTCGCGGATGATCGCCGCCGGGCGCAGGTCGAACACCTCGCGGATCGCGGCCGTGATGCGCTCGACGGGGACCGTCTCGGTCCCGAACGTCTCGACGTACAGCCCCACGGGGTGCGCCTTGCCGATCGCGTACGCGACCTGCACCTCGCACCGGCGCGCCAGGCCCGCCGCGACGACGTTCTTCGCCACCCAGCGCGTCGCGTACGCGGCCGAGCGGTCCACCTTCGACGGGTCCTTGCCGGAGAACGCGCCGCCGCCGTGCCGCGCCATGCCGCCGTACGTGTCGACGATGATCTTGCGGCCCGTCAGGCCCGCGTCCCCGCGCGGCCCGCCGATGACGAACGTGCCCGTCGGGTTGACGAACAGCCGCGTCTCGCGTGTGTCCAGGTCGACGCCCGCGGCCTCGAGCACCGGGTTCACGACCTCCTCCGCGACGAGGCGGTGCAGCTTGTCCTGCACGACGTCGGGGTCGTGCTGGGTGGACAGCACGACGGTGTCCAGGGTGACCGCGCGGTCGCCGTCGTAGCCGATCGTCACCTGCGTCTTGCCGTCCGGGCGCAGCCCGGGCACCGAGCCGTCGCGGCGCACGAGCGCGAGCCGCTCCGCGAGGCGGTGGGCGAGCCACACCGGCAGCGGCATGAGGCTCGGGGTGTCGTCGCTCGCGTAGCCGAACATCAGGCCCTGGTCGCCCGCGCCCTGCGCGTCGAGCGGGTCGCGACCGGACGCCGCGTCGTCGCGCTCCTCGAGGCTCTTGTCGACGCCCTGGGCGATGTCGGGCGACTGCTGGCCGATCGAGACCGACACGCCGCACGAGTCCGCGTCGAACCCGATCGTGGACGACGTGTACCCGATCCGGCGCACGACGTCGCGCACCACCTGCGGGATCTCCACGTACGCGTCCGTCGTCACCTCGCCCGCGACGTGCACGAGGCCCGTCGTGACCATCGACTCGACCGCGACCCGCGACGTCGGGTCCTGCGCGAGCATCGCGTCGAGGATCGCGTCGGAGATCTGGTCGCAGACCTTGTCGGGGTGGCCCTCGGTGACGGACTCCGAGGTGAACAGACGCAGTGCAGGCATGGGGCTCAGCCTACTGTCCCGCTGGGTGGGCGCAAGCATCCGTCAGGTGAGATGTGCGCGGGGGTTGCGCGCCGGTGTCAGGCGCGCGAGCCCACCCGGGCCGCCACCGCGTCCCACACCGCGTCCGCGACCTCGCGCTTGGACCCCGACGCCGTCGAGACGACGTCGCCCGACCCGTCGACCAGCGTCACGTCGTTGACGTCCACGCCGAACCCGCGGCCGTTCCCCACCGCGTTGACCACGAGCAGGTCCGCGCCCTTGCGACGCGCCTTGGCCCGGCCGTGGTCGAGCACCGAGCCCGACCCGTCGCCCGTCTCCGCCGCGAAGCCCACGACCACCTGGTCCGCGCGCAGGCGCTCGTGCGCGAGCTCGGCGAGCACGTCCGGGTTCTCCACGAGCACGATCGGCGCCGGGCCCTCGCCGGGCACCTTCTTGATCTTCGCGTCCGGCGTGCTCGCCGGGCGGAAGTCCGCCACCGCCGCCGCCATGACCACGACGTCCGCCGTGGCCGCGGCCGCGCGCACCGCGTCGCGCAGCTCGGCCGTCGACTCCACCGCCACGACCTGCGCCGCGGGCGCGACCGGGCCCAGCACGTGCGCGTCGAGGTTCGCCGCCACGAGGGTCACGTGCGCGCCGCGCTCCTGCGCCGCCCGCGCGAGCGCCACGCCCTGGCGGCCGCTGGACCTGTTGCCGATGAAGCGCACCGGGTCGATCGGCTCGCGCGTGCCGCCCGCGGACACCACGACCCGCAGACCGGCCAGGTCGGCCGCGCGGGACGCACCCGCCACGTCGCCCGCGGTCCCCGCCGGCTCGCCCGACGCCGGGTCGCCCTGCGCCGCGACGTCCCGGGCCGGGGCCCGCCTGCCCGACGCCTCGCCGTCCGACGCCGCGGCCTGCGCGACGGCGAGCGCGACGCGCGCGATCTCCTCCGGCTCGGGGAGGCGGCCCGGGCCGGTGTCCGCCCCGGTGAGGCGACCCGACGCCGGCTCGACGACGTGCACCCCGCGGGCGCGCAGCGTCGCGACGTTCGCGACCGTCGCCGGGTGCTCCCACATCTCCGTGTGCATCGCCGGCGCCATGACCACCGGGCAGCGGGCCGTGAGGAGCGTCGAGGTGAGCAGGTCGTCCGCGCGGCCCGCGGCGGCGCGCGCCAGCAGGTCCGCCGTCGCCGGGGCCACGACCACGAGGTCGGCGCCCTGGCCGAGCGCGACGTGCGGCACGTGCTCCACGTCCTCGAACACCTGGTCCGTGGCCGGCTCGCCGGACAGCGCCTCCCACGTGGGCGCGCCCACGAACCGCAGGGCCGACGCCGTGGGCACGACCCGCACCCGGTGGCCCTGCTCGCGCAGCAGGCGCAGCAGCAGCACGGCCTTGTACGCGGCGACGCCGCCGCTCACGCCGAGCACGATCCTCATGGGGGCTCCTCCGCGCACGAGAGCGCCCCGCCCGGCAGGAGCCGGACGGGGCGGTCGGTCGATCAGTCCTGCGAGCCCTCGGCGGGCTCGATGCTCTCGATCGTCAGCAGGCCCGCGTTGATCTCGCGCATCGCGATCGACAGCGGCTTCTCCTGGTTGCGCGTCTCGAGCAGCGGGCCGACGTTCTCGAGCAGGCCCTCGCTGAGCTGGGAGTAGTACGCGTTGATCTGGCGCGCGCGCTTCGCCGAGTAGATGACGAGCGCGTACTTCGAGTCGACGTGCTCGAGCAGGTCGTCGATCGGCGGGTCGGTGATGCCCTCGGGGGCGGCGACGGTTCCGGACACAGTTCGCTCCGTGGGGTTCTCGGGTCCTGCAGCCGGTCGCTGCAGCGGATTCGGGGTGGTCGTGCGGCGCGGTACGGACCGGAGGACCGGCCGGCACCGGCGGGATCTCCGGGCGGGGTCGGTCGCGCACCGCACGCACCGACCTCCCAGTCTACTCCGAACCCGCCGCCGCCTGCTGCGCCTCGCCCGCGGCGAGGGTCCCGGCGTCGACCGGACGCGGCTCCAGCCCCATGACGCGGACCAGCTCGTCCGTCGCGCGGTGCACGTCGTCGTTGACGATGACGTGGTCGAACTCCGACTCGGCCGCGAGCTCGACGCGCGCCGTCGCGAGCCGGCGCTCGCGCTCCTCCGCGTCCTCGGTGCCGCGGCCCACGAGGCGGCGGACCAGCTCGTCCCAGCTCGGCGGGGCGAGGAACACGAACCGGGCCTCCGGCATCGTCGCGCGCACCTGGCGCGCGCCCTGCAGGTCGATCTCCAGCAGGGCGGGCACCCCCGCGGCGAGCCGGTCCTCGACCGCCCGCCGCGGGGTCCCGTAGCTGTTGCGCCCGTGCACGACGGCCCACTCGAGCAGCTCGTGCTCCGAGACCATCCGCGCGAACTCCTCGGGGCCGACGAACAGGTAGTGCACGCCGTCCTCCTCGCCGGGGCGCGGGCCGCGCGTCGTCGCCGACACGGACAGCCACACCTCCGGGTAGCGGGCCCGGATGTCCGCGGACACCGTGCCCTTCCCGACGGCGGTGGGACCGGCCAGGACGGTCAGGCGGGGTGCGGGGGACGACTCGGCGAGCCCCTCGGCGGACGACGCCGACGGCTCGGACGGGTGTGCGGAAATGTCAGCCAAACCTCTCGATGAGGGCCGCGGACTGGTGGGGACCGAGGCCGCGGACACGACGTGTCTCGGCGATCCCGATCTCCTCCATGATCGCGCGAGCCTTCACCTTACCCACGCCGGGCAGCGACTCGAGCAACGAGACGACCTTGAGCTTGCCGATCATGTCGTCCGTCTGCCCGCGCTCGATGACCTCCTTCAACGAACCCTGCGAGTACTTCAGCCGGTTCTTCACCTCGGCGCGGACCCGGCGGGCCTCGGCAGCCTTCTCGAGCGCCGCCGCGCGCTGTTCTGGGGTCAGGGGTGGAAGTGCCACTCGTGTCACCTACTCGTCGTCAGGCGGATGGGCCCACTCTGCCGGACCACGCCGCACGCCGCGACCGGGAGAACCCCGGCCGACCTGCGCCGACGGACGTCCGGCACACCTCGAACGTAGCGACCCTGCGACCCACCGGCAACGACTGGGACCCGCGCGTCGCGCGTCAGGCGCCCACGAGCCGGGCGGCCAGCGCGTCGCGCACCGCCGTCGTCACGCCGCACGCCTCGAGGTACCCGTCGACGCTGCCGTGCTCGCGCCCCGCGAGCTCCCAGGCGCTGTCCAGGTAGTCCGCCTCGACGGTGAGCAGCGGCGCGAGCGCCGCCGGGTCGAGGCCCGGGATCGGGGGCACCACGGCCGCGAGCCCGTCCACGGCCGCGGCGCTCGCGAGGTACTCGGCCATGCGCGCGTCCGCGTCGACGCCGGCGACGTGCTGCGCGAGCGCGACGACCCACCCCGTGCGGTCCTTGCCCGCCGAGCAGTGCACGACGCTCGCGCCGGGCGCCCCGGCGAGGTCGGCGAGCACCCGGCCGACCGTCTCCCGGATCGCCGGGTCCGTGACGAACGTCTCGTACACGCCGAGCATCATCGCGCGCGCGACCGCCGTCGGGTCTGGCGCGGCCACGAGACGTGCCACGAGCGCGGCGGGGTCCGCGGAGGCCCCGTCGCCGCCGGCCGCGGCGCCCAGGCCGCGCGCCGGGTCCATGCTGCGGCGCAGCACGCTCACGCCGCCCGGCACCGCGTCGGCACCGTCGCGCTCCACCTCGTCCGTGCCGCGCAGGTCGAGGACCGTCGTCACGCCGAGGCCGACGAGCGCCGCCTGCCCCTCGGCGGTCAGGCGCGACAGGCTCGCCGTGCGCAGGAGGACGCCCGTGCGCAGCGGCGCGTCGTGCCCCGCCGGCACGGCGCGCCCGCCGACGTCGCGCGCGTTCCAGGTCCCGGCGATGTCCAGCGCCCCGGGGACGGCGGCACCGGACGCTGGCCCGGCCGCGGCAGGGGCGGAGGTGGCCGCGGCGGAGGTGGCGGAGGTCGCCGCGGTGGCGGGGTTCACGGCGGCGGCAGGGGCGGAGGTCGCCGCGGCGGCGGGGTTCGCGGCGTCGTCGATGCTCATCCGCGCAGTCTGGCAGGTCGCGACCCCGCCGACCATGCCCCTGTCCCCCGCCGAGCATGCGGTCGTCTCCCGTCTCGGGCCGAGAACGGGAGACGACCGCATGGTCGGCGCGCGGGGGCGGTGGGGCTGCGCGCGGGGGGCGGCGGGGCCGCGGTTCAGCCGCGCAGGGCCGCCGCGGCGTCGTCGGCGGCGGTGCGGGCCGCCGCGCGCAGGCCCGCGACGTCCGGGCCCGCACGCAGGACGCCGCGCGAGCTCGACGCGAGGACCTGGCGGCGGGCCGCGCCGAACACCGCGGAGAGCTCCGCCGGGCCCGCGCCCTGAGCACCCACGCCGGGCGCGAGGAGCGGGCCGCCCACGGCGGCCAGGTCCGTGCCGGTGCGCGCGGCCGCGTCGCCGATCGTCGCGCCGACGACGAGCCCCACCGGGCCGAGTGCGTCGCCCGCGGCGAGGGCGGGCGCGTTGAGCCGCGCCGCCTCGCGCGCCACGTGGGCGGCGACCGTCTCCTGCCCCGCCCCCGCGCCGCGGCGCGCGTGCTGCACCTCGGGGCCCTCGGGGTTCGAGGTCAGGCACAGGACGAACAGCCCGCGCCCCGTCTCACGCGCTGCCTCGACCGCGGGCTCGAGCGAGCCGAACCCGAGGTAGGGCGAGACCGTGAGCGCGTCGGCCGCGAGCGGCGAGCCGTCGCGCAGGTACGCGTCCGCGTACGCGGCCATCGTCGAGCCGATGTCGCCCCGCTTGGCGTCCATGACGACGAGCGTGCCCGCCGCGCGGGACGCCGCGACGACGTCCTCGAGGGCCGCGACGCCGCGCGACCCGTGCCGCTCGAAGAACGCCGCCTGCGGCTTCACGGCCGCCACAAGCCCGCCGACCGCGTCCACGACCCGCAGGCCGAAGTCGCGCAGGCCGGACGCGTCGTCGGGCAGGCCCCACTCCGCGAGCAGGCCCGGGTGCGGGTCGATGCCGACGCACAGCGGACCGTGCTCGTCCATCGCGGCCGCGAGGCGCGCGCCGAAGGACGCGCTCACGCGCCGACCCGCTCGGCCGCGCCCGGCGCCGTGGCCCCGGCGAGCCCGTCGCCCGCCATGTGCTCCTGCAGGCTCGCGACGTCGAACGGCCCGGCGAGGACCGCCTCGATGCCCTGCACCGCGGCGGCGAGCTGGTCGACCGTCGTCGCGATGGGCTTGTCCGCCGCCGTCGTGGCCGCGCGGATCTCGTAGCCGTCGGCGCGCGCGCCCTGCCCGGACGGGGTGTTGATGACCATGTCCACCTCGCCGGCCGAGATGAGGTCGACGATCGTCGGCTCGCCGTCGGCGCCGCGGCCCGCGGAGAACTTGCGCACGACGCGCGACGCGATCCCGTTGCGGCGCAGCACGCTCGACGTGCCCGCCGTCGCGAGGATCTCGAAGCCGAGCTCGGCGAGGCGCTTGACCGGGAAGACGATCGAGCGCTTGTCGCGGTCGGCGACGGAGACGAACACGCGGCCCGACGTCGGCAGGCCGCCGAACGCCGCCGCCTGCGACTTCGCGAACGCGTGCGGGAAGTCGCGGTCGAAGCCCATGACCTCGCCCGTCGAGCGCATCTCCGGGCCGAGCACCGTGTCGACGACCGTGCCGTCCGCGGTCCGGAACCGCTTGAACGGCAGCACGGCCTCCTTGACGGCGATCGGCGCGTCGAGCGGCAGGTCGCCCCCGTCGCCCTCGGCGGGCAGCACGCCCGCCGCGCGCAGCTCCGCGATCGACTCCCCGGCCATGACGCGCGCCGCGGCCTTCGCGAGCGAGGTGCCCGTCGCCTTCGAGACGAACGGGACGGTGCGCGACGCGCGCGGGTTCGCCTCGAGGACGTAGAGCACGTCGGACACGAGCGCGTACTGCACGTTGAGCAGGCCGCGCACGCCCACGCCGCGCGCGATCGCCTCGGTCGAGCGGCGGATGCGCTCGATCTCCTGCTCGGACAGCGAGACCGGCGGCAGGACGCACGCCGAGTCGCCCGAGTGGATGCCCGCCTCCTCGATGTGCTCCATGACGCCGCCGAGGAACATCTCCGTGCCGTCGTAGAGCGCGTCGACGTCGATCTCCATCGCGTCGTCGAGGAAGCGGTCGATGAGCAGCGGCGCGGGCAGCAGGCCGCCCGCGGTCCGCTCGTCCGCGGCGGCCGCGGCGAGCGCGCGCTCGACGTACTCGGTGAGCTGGTCGACCGAGTAGACGATCTCCATGCCGCGGCCGCCGAGCACGTAGGACGGGCGCACGAGCACCGGGTAGCCGATGCCGGTGGCCACCTCCTTCGCCGCCTCGAGCGTGCGGGCCGTGCCGAACGCCGGGGCGGGCAGGCCCGCCTCGACGAGCACGCGGCCGAACTCGCCGCGGTCCTCGGCGGCGTCGATCGCCTCCGGGCTCGTGCCGAGGATGGGCACGCCCGCGTCGGCGAGGCGCTGCGCGAGCGCGAGCGGCGTCTGGCCGCCGAGCTGCACGATGACGCCCTTGACCGGGCCCGCCGCGAGCTCCGCCTCGTACACCTCGAGGACGTCCTCGAACGTCAGCGGCTCGAAGTACAGGCGGTCGGACGTGTCGTAGTCCGTCGAGACCGTCTCGGGGTTGCAGTTGACCATGACGGTGTCGTACCGCTCGCGCAGCGTGAGCGCCGCGTGCACGCACGAGTAGTCGAACTCGATGCCCTGCCCGATGCGGTTCGGCCCGGAGCCGAGGATGATGACGGCCTCGCGCTCGCGCGGCGCCACCTCGGTCTCGAGGTCGTAGGACGAGTAGTGGTACGGCGTGCGGGCCGCGAACTCCGCCGCGCACGTGTCGACCGTCTTGTAGACGGGGCGCACGCCGAGCGCGCGGCGCACCTCGCGCACGGTCGCCTCGCCCGCCGGGCCCATGCCGCGCAGGCGCGCGACCTGCGCGTCGGACAGGCCGTGGCGCTTCGCGTCGCGCAGCACCTCCTCGGTGAGCGCCGGCGCGGCGGCCACGGCCGCGGCGACCTCGTTGACGAGCTGGACCTGGTCCAGGTACCACGGGTCGATCTTCGTCGCGGCGAACACCTGCTCGACGCTCGCCCCCGCGCGCAGCGCCTGCTGCACGCCGATGAGGCGGTTCTCCGTGGGCCGTGCGATCTGCTCGAGCAGCGCGTCGAGCTCGGCGCCGGAGACGGGCTCGCCGTCCCAGTGGAACACCGAGCCGCCCTTGTCGATCGAGCGCAGCGCCTTGCCGAGCGCCTCGGTGAAGTTGCGCCCGAGGGCCATGGCCTCGCCGACCGACTTCATGGTCGTCGAGAGCGTCGGGTCGGCGGCCGGGAACTTCTCGAACGCGAACCGCGGCACCTTGACGACGACGTAGTCGAGCGTCGGCTCGAACGAGGCCGGCGTGACCTGCGTGATGTCGTTGGGGATCTCGTCGAGCGTGTAGCCGACGGCGAGCTTCGCCGCGATCTTCGCGATGGGGAAGCCCGTCGCCTTCGACGCGAGCGCGGACGAGCGCGACACGCGCGGGTTCATCTCGATGACGATGACGCGGCCCGTGTCGGGGTGCACGGCGTACTGGATGTTGCAGCCGCCCGTGTCGACGCCGACCTCGCGGATCACGGCGATGCCGATGTCGCGCAGGCGCTGGTACTCGCGGTCGGTGAGCGTGAGGGCCGGGGCGACGGTGATCGAGTCGCCCGTGTGCACGCCGACCGGGTCGACGTTCTCGATCGAGCACACGACGACGACGTTGTCGTTCTTGTCGCGCATGAGCTCGAGCTCGTACTCCTTCCAGCCGAGGATCGACTCCTCGAGGAGCACCTCGGTCGTCGGCGAGTAGTGCAGGCCCTGGCCGACGATGCGGCGCAGGTCCGCCTCGTCGTAGGCGATGCCCGACCCGAGGCCGCCCATCGTGAACGACGGGCGCACGACCATCGGGTAGCCGAGGTCGCCCGCGGTGGCGAGCGCCTCGTCGACCGTGTGGATGATCGCCGAGCGGGCGGACTCGCCGCCGCACTTCTCGACGACGTCCTTGAACTGCTGGCGGTCCTCGCCCTTCTGGATCGCCGGGATGTTCGCGCCGATGAGCTCGACGCCGTACTTCTCGAGGACGCCCGCCTCGTCGAGCGCGATCGCCGCGTTGAGGGCCGTCTGGCCGCCCAGCGTCGGCAGCAGCGCGTCGGGGCGCTCCTTGGCGATGATCGACGTGAGGACCTCGGTCGTGATCGGCTCGACGTAGGTCGCGTCGGCGAACTCCGGGTCGGTCATGATCGTCGCGGGGTTCGAGTTCACGAGGACGACCCGCAGGCCCTCCTCCTTGAGCACGCGGCACGCCTGGGTGCCGGAGTAGTCGAACTCGCAGGCCTGGCCGATGACGATGGGGCCGGACCCGATGACCAGGACGCTGGAGATGTCGGTTCTGCGAGGCACGGGTCAGTTCTCCTTGGTGGTCTGCGTGTCGGCGGCCCCGGAGGTCGTGGCGCCCGCGCGGGCGGCCATGAGCTCGACGAAGCGGTCGAAGAGGTAGGCGGCGTCGTGGGGGCCGGCCGCGGCCTCGGGGTGGTACTGGACGGAGAAGGCGGGCAGGTCGAGGCACTCGAGCCCCTCGACCACCTGGTCGTTGAGCCCGACGTGGGACACCACGACGCGCCCGTAGCGGCCGCCGTCGTGGGGCGCGACCGACTCGGCGTCGACCGGGGCGTCGACCGCGAACCCGTGGTTGTGCGCCGTGACCTCGACCTTGCCCGTGCGGCGGTCCATGACGGGCTGGTTGATGCCGCGGTGGCCGTAGGCGAGCTTGTACGTGCCGTAGCCGAGCGCGCGCCCGAGGATCTGGTTGCCGAAGCAGATGCCGAAGAACGGCGTGCCGCGGTCCAGGACGCCGCGCAGCAGCTCGACCTCGTGGGTCGCCGCGCCCGGGTCGCCGGGGCCGTTGGAGAAGAAGACGCCGTCGGGCGCGAGCGCGTCGATCTCGTCGTTCGTCGTCGTCGCGGGCACGACGTGCACGCGCACCCCGCGCTCGGCGAGGCGCTGCGGCGTCATGGACTTGATCCCGAGGTCGACCGCGACGACCGTCGCGACCGGCTCGCCGCCGGGCGCCGAGCCCTCGACGGGCTCCACGACGTACGCCGCGTCCGTGCTCACCTCGCGCGCGAGGTCGGCGCCGGCCATCGCCGGGGCCGCGGCGACCTCGGCGACGAGGTCCTCCGTCGTGCGGGGGTACCCGTCGCGCACGAGCGCGTCGCCCGAGAAGATCCCGGCGCGCATGACGCCGAGCTCGCGCAGGTGGCGCGTGAGGGCGCGCGTGTCGACGTCGCTGATGCCGACGACGCCCTGCTCGGCGAGCTCGTCGTCGAGCGAGCGCACCGAGCGCCAGTTCGAGGGCCGGCGTGCGGCGTCGCGCACGACGTAGCCCGCGACCCAGATCTTGCGCGACTCCGGGTCCTCGTCGTTGACGCCGGTGTTGCCGATGTGGGGGGCCGTCATGACGACGATCTGGCGGTGGTAGGACGGGTCGGTGAGCGTCTCCTGGTAGCCGGTCATGCCGGTGTTGAAGACGATCTCGCCGACGGTCGTGCCGCGGGCGCCGTAGGCGCGCCCCGCCTGGACGGTGCCGTCCTCGAGGACGAGCAGGGCCCGGTCGGGCGTCGGGGTGGTCGCTGAGGTGGTCACTGGGCTTCCTTGTCGTTCTGGTCGGCACCGGGAGCCGCGCCGTCGCGCGAGGGCTCCGGGTCGGGAGTCGGGTCGGCGGGGTCGGCAGGCTCCTCGGCGGCGGCCTGCGGACCCGGCGTTCGTCGCCCGGTCTCGGCGGGCACGAGCCCCTGCACCGCCGCGAGCAGGCGCGGCACGTCGTCGTCGTGGCGCGGCATGAGGCCCGTGTCGAGCCGGACGGCCGCGACGGGCGCCGCCTCGGCGACGCTCCCGTCGGCCGCGGGCACGGGCTCGGCGGCCACCGTCCAGGAGACGACGACGATCGCCTCCTTGCCGACGAACTTGCCCGCCATGCCGGGGGTGAGCGCCGCACCCTCGACGGCCGCCGCGGGGACCCACAGGTCGGGCGCGCCCGAGCGGGCGACGTGCAGGCCGCCGTCGTGCACGGTGACGACGGCGCGCGAGCGGTCGCCGAGGCCGTGCGCGCCGACGCGCGCGAGCCAGTCGCCCGCGAGCGTGCTCGACACGTAGAGCGCGTCGAGCGGTCCGAGCGCGACCGTGCCGCGGTCGCCCGCGCCGGGGACGGCGGGCGGTGCCGGCACGACGCCGGCGGAGCGGCCCGCGAGGCGGCGGCGGCCGACGAGCACGAGCGCGAGGAGCGCGACGCCGAGGACGACCCAGATGCCGACCGCAACCGGCTGGGGCAGGTTCACGCGAGCACCCCCTCGGCGACCGGGGCGCCGTCGAGCACCGTGGCGCGCCCGCGCAGGAACGTCGCGACGACGCGCCCGGGGAGCTCGCGGCCCTGGAACGGGGTGTTGACGCTCGCCGTGGCCTGCGCGGACCCGTCGACGACGCGGCGTGCGGCCGGGTCGACGAGCGTGACGTTCGCCGGCTCCCCGACCTCGAGCGGCCGGCCCTGGGCGGTCGGCCCGGTGTCGATGCGCCCGATCCGGGCCGGGTTCGTGGACAGCACGCGTGCGACGTCGGCCCACGAGAGGCGGCCGGTGTCGACCATCGTCTCCTGCACGACGCTCAGCGCGGTCTCGAGCCCCGTCATGCCGAACGCGGCGGCGGCCCACTCGCAGTCCTTGTCCTCGACCGGGTGCGGGGCGTGGTCGGTCGCGACGATGTCGATCGTCCCGTCGGCCAGGCCCGCGCGCACGGCCTCGACGTCGCGCTGCGTGCGCAGCGGCGGGTTGACCTTGAACGTCGGGTCGTAGCCGCGCGCGAGGTCGTCGGTGAGGACGAGGTGGTGGGGGGTGACCTCCGCGGTGACGTCGATCCCGCGCTGCTTGGCCCACCGCACGATCTCGACCGAGCCGGCCGTCGACAGGTGGCACACGTGCAGGCGCGAGCCCACGTGCTCGGCGAGGAGCACGTCGCGCGCGATGATCGCCTCCTCGGCGACCGCGGGCCAGCCCGCGAGACCGAGCTCGGCGGACACGACGCCCTCGTTCATCTGCGCGCCCTCGGTGAGGCGCGGCTCCTGCGCGTGCTGGGCGACGACGCCGTCGAAGGCCTTGACGTACTCCAGAGCGCGGCGCATGAGGATCGGGTCGGCGACGCACCTGCCGTCGTCGGAGAAGACGCGCACGCGCGCCGCCGAGTCGGCCATGGCGCCGAGCTCGGCGAGCTGCTCGCCCGCGAGGCCGACGGAGACCGCGCCGACCGGGTGCACGTCGACCCAGCCGGCGTCGCGCCCGATGCGCCACACCTGCTCGACGACGCCCGCCGTGTCGGCGACCGGGGTGGTGTTCGCCATCGCGTGCACGGCGGTGAACCCGCCCGCCGCGGCGGCACGCGTCCCCGACGCGATGGTCTCCGCGTCCTCGCGGCCCGGCTCGCGCAGGTGCGTGTGCAGGTCGACGAGGCCCGGCAGGGCGACGAGGCCGGTCGCGTCGACCACGACGACGTCGTCGCCGCGGGCCGCCGAGGCGCCCACGGGCGCGACCTCGGCGACGACGCCGTCCGCGAGGACGAGGTCGACCGGGTCGCCGCCGAGCGGGCGCGCCCCGCGCAGGACGTACGTGGTGCTGGTTGCGGCGCTGCTCACGGGGTGGCGACCCTTTCGGTGGAGGGGACGGGGGCGGGCGCGGCGAGGGCGCCGGCCGGCTCGGGCACGGCGGGAGCCGCGACGGTCTCGGGCGCGTCGCTCCCGGCGAGGAGGAGGTAGAGCACCGCCATCCGGACCGCGACGCCGTTCGCGACCTGCTCGACGATGACGGCGCGCGGCGAGTCCGCGGCCTGCGCCGAGATCTCCAGGCCGCGGTTCATCGGGCCCGGGTGCATGACGACCGCGTGCTCCGGGAGGAGGTCGAGGCGTCGCGCGTCGAGGCCGTACTTGCGCGAGTACTCGAGCGGGTTGGGGAAGAACGCGCCGCCGCCCGCGCCCGAGCCGCTCATGCGCTCGCGCTGCACGCGGAGCATCATCACGGCGTCCGGCGACCCGTGCGCGGCGTCGCCCGCGAGCGTCGCGTCGAGGTCGTAGGACACGGCGCACGGCCACGTCTCGACGCCCACCGGCAGGAGGGTCGGCGGCGCGACGAGCGTCACGCGCGCGCCGAGCGTGTGCAGCAGGTGCACGTTGGAGCGCGCGACGCGCGAGTGGAGCACGTCGCCGACGACCGCGACGTGGCGGCCGGCGAGGTCCGCGCCCCGGGCCGCGGCGTCGTCGGGCCCGGACGCACCCGGCGCGTGCAGGGCGCGGCCCGACAGGTGACGGCGCAGGGTGTACGCGTCGAGCAGCGCCTGGGTCGGGTGCTGGTGCGTGCCGTCGCCCGCGTTGAGCACGGCCGCGTCGAGCCAGCCGGCGTGCGCGAGCAGGTGCGGCGCGCCCGACGCCTGGTGGCGCACCACCACGGCGTCCGCGCCCATCGCCTGCAGCGTGAGCGCGGTGTCCTTGAGCGACTCGCCCTTGGACACGCTCGAGCCCTTGGCCGAGAAGTTGATGACGTCGGCCGACAGGCGCTTGGCCGCGGTCTCGAACGAGATGCGCGTGCGCGTGGAGTCCTCGTAGAAGAGGTTGACGACCGTGCGCCCGCGCAGCGTCGGGAGCTTCTTGATCTCGCGCGACTGCGTCGCGGCCATCTGCGCCGCGGTGTCGAGGATGCGGATCGCGTCCTCGCGCGCCAGGTCCTGGGTGGACAGCAGGTGCCTCATGCGCCGGCCTCCTCGCCCGCGGCGGGCGCGGGCCGGATGACGACCGCGTCCTGCGTCCCGGCGCCGTCCACCTCGTGCAGGCGCACGCCCACGCGCTCGGACGTCGACGTCGGGAGGTTCTTGCCGACGAAGTCGGGCCGGATGGGCAGCTCGCGGTGGCCGCGGTCGACGAGCGCCGCGAGCTGCACCGCGCGGGGGCGGCCGAGGTCGCTGATCGCGTCGAGCGCGGCGCGGATCGTGCGGCCGGAGTAGAGGACGTCGTCGACAAGGACCACGACCTTGTCGTCGATGCCCGACGCGGGCAGGCGCGTGGCGCCGATCGTGCGCGTGGGGTGGCGGTGCAGGTCGTCGCGGTACATCGTCACGTCGAGCTCGCCGACGACGTCCTGCGCCTCGGGGCTCGCGCCGTCGATGGCGGCGAGGCGCTCGGCCAGCCGGTCCGCGAGCGGGACGCCGCGCGTCGGGATGCCGAGGAGCACCAGGTCGTGCGTCCCCTTGTTCCGCTCCACGATCTCGTGGGCGATGCGGGTCAGGGCGCGGGCGATGTCCGCGGCCGTCATGACGACGGTCCCGTCGGACGGGCTCGACGCGGGCGTCGAAGGGGATGTGGGCACAGCAGGGCCAGAGCTCATGTCCGGCGACCTCCTTCCCCGCCTCACTGGACGGGCCTTAAAGGATGTCTGACGGTCCTCACCCTACCCGGGGCAGGGCGCGCGACCGGCGGGAGTCCGCCCGGTGGGACGCGACGTCGGTCACACCGGACCGGCGCCGCGCCCCGCCGCGGGCGCGTGGGGTGCTCAGGCCGTGATCGTCGGCTTCATCTCGACGAGGCGGGCGAGCAGCCCGTTGACGAACGACGGCGAGTCGTCCGTGGAGAGCGAGCGCGCGAGGTCGACGGCCTCGTCGATCGCGACGACGTCCGGGACGTCGTCGTTGAAGAGGATCTCCCAGCCGCCGATGCGCAGGAGGGCGCGGTCGACCGCGGGCATGCGCTCGAGCGTCCACCCGTGCGAGTACGTCTCCAGGAGCTCGTCGATGCGGTCGCGGTGCGCGAGCACGCCCTCGACGACCTCGACGGTGTACTGCGGCACCGGCGACTGCGCGACCCCCGGGTCGGCGACGCGCTCGGCGAGCAGCGTCGCGGGGTCCACCTGGCGCTGCTCGGCCTCGAAGAGGACGTCGAGCGCGCGCTTGCGCGCCTTGGTGCGTGCGGCCATGTGCGGGGCCCGTCAGTCGTTGACGCGGCCGAGGTACGACCCGTCGCGCGTGTCGACCTTGACCCGGGTGCCCTGCTCGAGGAACAGCGGGACCTGGATCTGCGCGCCCGTCTCGAGCGTCGCGGGCTTGGTGCCGCCGGTCGAGCGGTCGCCCTGCAGGCCCGGCTCGGTGTAGGTGATCTCGAGCACGACCGACGCCGGGAGCTCGACGTAGAGCGGCTGGCCGTCGTTCGAGGCGATGAGGACGTTCTGGCTCTCGAGGAGGTAGTCCTTCGCGTCGCCCACGACCTCGGCCGGCACGTTGATCTGGTCGTACGTGGAGGTGTCCATGAACACGAAGTCCGTGCCGTCCATGTACAGGTACTGGAAGTCGCGGCGGTCCACGTTGGCCGTCTCGATCTTGATGCCGGCGTTGAACGTCTTGTCGACGGTCTTGCCCGTGAGCACGTTCTTGATCTTGGTCCGGACGAACGCGCCACCCTTGCCGGGCTTGACGTGCTGGAACTCGATGACGCTCCACAGCTGGCCGTCGATCCGGAGCACGGTGCCGTTCTTGATGTCGTTGGTCGTCGCCACGTTCGTCTTCCTGTCGCAGTGTCTTCTGAGGGCCGTCGGTGCCCGGCCCACCGGGCTCGACGCCGGTACCGGGCACGCGGGGATGCGCGGCTCTGCCGGACGGACGCGCCCGGTGGAGGTCGGAACGGCAGACGGGCCTCGTCGATCTTACCGGAGCGCGCCGAGGACGGCGTCGGCGACCACCCCGACGGCCGCGGCCCAGGACATCGAGGCGAGCGTGCCGACGACGAACCGCTCGGACGCGACCGGGTGCTCGCGCAGCTCCGGGTAGCGCCCGAGGCCCTTGATCGCGACGACGAACGCGACGCCGGACGGGTAGCCCGCGAGCAGGCACCCCGTGATGGCGAACCGCTCGAGGAAGCCGATCCACGTGCCGCCGCGCAGCGCCTTGACGGCCTCCGTCCCGATCGTGCCCGCCGTCGGCGGCGGGGGCACGGGGACCGACGCCGGGTCGACCGGGCGGCGCCGTGCCGGCCGGCCGGGCCGCGCGGCCGCACGGAGCACGGCCTGCGTCACGGGCGCGCCGCCGAGGACGCTCGCGGCGAGGGCCGCCGCCCAGACGACGAGGGTCCACACGAGCGTCACGGGCTCGATCGTCATGCGTCGGCCTCCCCCAGCAGTCTCACGACGACGGGCCGGACCGCCGTCTCCTCGGGCCAGAGCGCGGAGCGCAGCCTCTGGCTCACGGCCTGCTCGCTCACCCCGAGCGCGCGCGCCACATCCTTCTGGGTGCCACCCACACGCGCGAGGGCGTCCACCGCCTCCCACCCGCGGGCCGTGCGCCGGGCCGCGACCGCGGCGAGGAGCCGCACGAGCGCCTCGACCTCCTCGGCGCGCCCGGGCGTCCCGCCGCGGACGGCCACGGGGGCGGTCGCGGCGCGGGACTTCGCCTGGTCGACGGCCTCGCGGGCCCGGACGAACGCGTCGCCCGACGCCTCGCGGGACACCGCGGGCAGCGGCTCGTCGACGGGCCCGACGCCCAGGCCGACGCTCCACCCGCCGTCGCGCAGGAGGTCGAGCACGACGTCGAGGACGGTCGCCGGGTCGTCGAGCACGCCCTGCACCTCGTCCCCCACCGTGCGGTCGAAGGGCACGACCACGCCCGGGCGGCCGTCGAGGAGCTCGCGCAGGTGTCGCAGGAGCCCGGGCACCCGGTCGGGGCGCCCGGTGCTCGACCGCTGGTCCACCGTGAGCACGAACACGAGATCCAGGCTAGAGGCTTGATCGGAGATCATCAACCCCTGGACATTGATCTGTCGGGATCAAGCCTCGGGCGTCGCCGTGGCGAGGCGCGCGCCGACCGCCTCGAGCGCGAGCCGGTAGGAGTCGAAGCCGAAGCCCGCGATCGTCCCGGTCGCGACCGCGCCGACGACCGAGTGGCTGCGGAACGCCTCGCGCGCCGCCGGGTTGCTCAGGTGCACCTCGACCAGCAGCAGGCCCGACGTCGTGACCTGAGCCGCGGCGTCGCGCACCGCGTACGAGTAGTGCGTGAACGCCGCGGGGTTGAGCACGACGTGCGCGCGCGCGTCGACGGCCTCGTGCAGCCACCCCACGAGCTCCGACTCGTCGTCGGTCTGGCGCACGTCGGCCTCGAGACCGAGCGCCCCGGCCCAGCCCGCCGCCGCCACGCGCAGGTCGGCCATCGAGGCGGAGCCGTAGATCTCGGGCTCGCGCACGCCGAGGCGGCCGAGGTTCGGTCCGTTGAGCACGAGCACGCGTTCCATGGGTCCCGAGCGTAGTGGAGCGCCCGCGGCCCCGCGGGCGCGTCCACGCCGGCCCGGCCACCGCCTGCCCCGCTCGCACCGCACGCGCGTCGGGGCGCCGGGCGGGGCGCCCGTCGGGCGGGCTCAGAGGGAGATCGGTCCCCGTCCCACCGGGGCGTCCGCGCTGATCTCGGCGTACGCCGCGGCGAGGAGCGTCGGGTCCGGGCCCTCGAGGCGCGTGGGCCGGGCCACGTCGTCGAGCACGACGAACCGCAGCAGGTCGCCCCGCGACTTCTTGTCGCGGCGCATCGCCGACACGAGCTGCTCCCACCGGTCGCCGCGGTAGGTCAGCGGCAGGCCGAGCGACCCGAGGATCGCGCGGTGCCGGTCGACGACGTCGTCGTCGAGCCTGCCGGCCAGGCGCGCGAGCTCGGCGGCGAACACCATCCCGACGGACACGGCGGCGCCGTGGCGCCACTGGTAGCGCTCGGTGAGCTCGACCGCGTGGCCGAGCGTGTGCCCGTAGTTGAGGATCTCGCGCAGGCCGGACTCCTTGAGGTCCTCCCCCACGACCCGCGCCTTGACCGCGACCGACCGCTCGACGAGCTCGGCGACGACCGACCACGTGTGCGGCGTCGTCTCGCGCACGCCCCACTCGCGCAGCGCGTCGGCGTTCTCCTCGACGAGCTCGAGGATGCGCTCGTCGGCGATGAAGCCGGTCTTGACGACCTCCGCGAGCCCCGCGACGAAGTCCCAGCGCCCGAGCGACTCGAGCGAGGCGAGGTCGCACAGCACGCCCGCGGGCGGGTGGAAGGCGCCGACGAGGTTCTTGCCCTCGGCCGTGTTGATCCCCGTCTTGCCGCCGACCGCCGCGTCGACCATGGCGAGCAGCGTCGTCGGGACGTGCACCACGCGGATGCCGCGCAGCCACGTCGCCGCGACGAACCCGCCGAGGTCGGTCGTCGCGCCGCCGCCGACGGTGACGACGGCGTCCGAGCGCGTGAAGTCGGCCTGGCCGAGCACGCCCCACAGGAAGGCGGCGACCTGCGCGGTCTTCGCCTCCTCGGCGTCGGGCACCTCCGCGACGTACGCGTCGTAGCCCGACGCCTTGAGGTCCTCGTGGACGACCTCGGCGGTCGCGGCGAGCGCGGCCGGGTGCACGACGAGCACGCGCCGGACCGCGTCGCCGAGCAGCGCGGGCAGCTCGCCGAGCAGGTGGCGCCCGATGACGACGTCGTAGGGCTGCTCCCCCGCGACGCGCACGCGCGTGGGCTCGCCGGTCGGGGCGGGGTCGTGGGTCACGCGGGGTCCTCCGTGGTGCGGTCGTGCGGGACGGGTGCGGCCGGGCGGTCCAGGTGGGCCCGGACCTCGGCCGCGACCTGGGCGGGCGTGCGCGCGTCGGTGACGACGCGGACGGTCGCCAGGCGCTCGTAGACGGGACGGCGCGCCTCCATGAGGGCGGCCCAGCGCGCGCGGGGGTTGCCGAGCAGGAGGGGGCGCGACTGGTTGAAGCCGACCCGGGGCGCGGCGTGCGCGAGGCTCACGTCGAGGAAGACGACGACGCCGCCCTGCGCCGCGTAGGCGACGAGCGCGGCCTGCGTGTGCTCGTCGAGCACGGCGCCGCCGCCGAGGGCGAGGACGCCGTCGTGCGTGGCCAGCGCCGTCGTGACGGCCTCGCGCTCGAGCTCGCGGAACCGGGGCTCGCCCTGGTCGACGAAGATGTCGGCGACCGTCATGCCCGCGACCTCCTCGACGTCCGCGTCGGTGTCGCGCTGGGCGACGCCGAGCTGGTCGGCGAGGTGGCGCGCGACGGTGGACTTGCCGCTGCCGGGGGGACCGAGGAGGACGACGACCGGGCGGGTGCCGGGGGCGACGGGGGTCATCAGCGCTGGAGCTCCGGGATCGCGGCGAGGTAGGACTCGGCGTTGCGGCGCACCTCGGCGACCGAGTCGCCGCCGAACTTGTCGAGCACCTGCTCGGCGAGCACGAGCGCGACCATCGCCTCGGCGACGACCGCCGCCGGGGGCACCGCGCACACGTCGGAGCGCTGGTGCTGCGCCGTCGCAGCCTCGCCCGTCGCGACGTCGACCGTCGCGAGCGCGCGCGGCACCGTCGAGATCGGCTTCATCGCGGCGCGCACGCGCACGACCTCGCCGTTGGACATCCCGCCCTCGACGCCGCCCGCGCGGTTGCTCAGGCGGCGGATGCGCCCGTCCTCGCCCCGCTCGATCTCGTCGTGCGCGGTCGAGCCGCGCCGGCGCGCGGTGCGGAAGCCGTCGCCGACCTCGACGCCCTTGATCGCCTGGATCCCCATGAGCACCGCGGCGAGCCGCGCGTCGAGGCGCCGGTCGCTCTGCGCGTAGGTGCCGACGCCCGACGGCACGCCGTAGGCCAGCACCTCGACGACGCCGCCGAGCGTGTCGCCCGCCTTCTGGCAGTCGTCGATCTCGGCGACCATCGCGGCGGACGTCGCCGGGTCGAAGCAGCGCACCGGGTCGGCGTCGAGCGTCGCGACGTCGTCCGGGCCGGGCACGGGCGCGTCGTCGGGCACCTCGACGGGGCCGATGCCGACGACGTGCGAGACGAGCCGCACGCCGAGCGCCTGCTCGAGGAACTTCGCCGCCGCGGTGCCGAGCGCGACGCGCGTCGCGGTCTCGCGCGCCGACGCGCGCTCGAGCACGGGCCGCGCGTCCTCGAAGCCGTACTTGCGCATGCCGACGAGGTCGGCGTGGCCCGGGCGCGGGCGCGTCAGGGGGCGGTTGCGCGCGATCTCGCGCACGTCGCCCGTGCCCGCGTCGACGAGGAGCGCCTCGGGCGGGACGGGGTCGGCGGACATGACGTCCACCCACTTCGGCCACTCCGAGTTGGCGATCTCCAGCGCGAGGGGCCCGCCCTGGGTGCGCCCGTGGCGCAGGCCCCCGAGGATCCGCAGCTCGTCCTGCTCGAACTTCTGGCGCGACCCGCGCCCGTAGCCGAGACGACGGCGCGCGAGGGCGGCCTGGACGTCGGCCGTCGTGAGCTCGACGCCCGCGGGGAGCCCGTCGAGGATCCCGACCAGCGCCTGACCGTGCGACTCACCCGATGTCAACCAACGCAGCATGATCGCCATCCTCCCACGGTCGCGCGCGCCGTCCGCCGCGCGCCCGCAGTGCGGACCGCACGCCCCGGGCACCGCGGGGCGGGCCTGTGGACGACGCCGGCGCCCCGCCCGCGCGGACCGCTACGGTGCCGCGCATGGCGGAGCAGGGGGCGGTGCCGGGCGGTGCGCCGACGGCCGACGGCACGACGCACGGCACGGGGGCGGGACGACGCTGCCCGCGGCCCGGGCGCCGCGTCGCGCGCGCCCGCTCGGAGCTCGCCGCCGCCGGGACCGGCGCCGCGGTCGCCGCCCTCGGCGCGGGCGCGGTCACGGCGTGGTGGTCGGGACCGGCCTGGCACACGCCCGCGCTCGTGCTCGTCGCGGCCGCCGGGACGGTCCTGGCCGTCGTCGACGCGCGCACCCACCGCCTGCCCGACGCGATCCTCCTGCCCGCGTGGGCCACAGTCACGGCGCTCCTCGGCGTCGCCGCGCTGGGTTCCGGGGACGCCTCCGCCCTCGTCCGCGCCCTCGCGGGCGGCGCGCTCGCGTTCGGCGCCTACGCCGCGCTGCGGCTCGCGCACCCGCCCGGGCTCGGGTTCGGGGACGTCAAGCTCGCGGGACTGCTCGGCGTCCCGCTCGCGTGGCTGGGCTGGCCCGAGCTCGCCGTCGGCCTCGCGGCGCCGTTCGTCCTCGGCGGTGCGTGGGCGGCGGGACTCGTCGCGCTGCGCCGCGCGACCCGCTCGACGGCCGTGCCGTTCGGGCCGTTCATGGTCGCCGGGGCGGCACTCGCCGCCGTCCTCGGGGACGCCGTCGCCGCCGCGTACGCGCCCGGCTGACGGACCCGGCGGTCAGGCGGTGACGAGCGCGGACTCGAGCGCCGCGTCCATCGCCGCGAGCGGAGCGGTGCGGCCCGTCATGAGGCGCACCTGCTCGGCCGCCTGGTGCAGGAGCATCCGCTCGCCGCCGACGACGACGCCGCCAGCGCTCGACCAGGCCGCCGAGAGCGCCGTCGGGCGCGGGTCGTAGACGACGTCGAGCAGGACGCCCGCCGGGGTGGTCCCGGCCTCGGCAAGCGACGCGGCCACCGGGTCGGCGGCGCGCGACGGCAGCGTCGAGACGAGCACGTCGGCGGCGGCCAGACCCGCGCGGACGCGCTCGGCCGCCGGGTCCAGCACCTCGAACCGCGGCTCGACGCCCATGCGGTGAGCCGCGCGCTGCAGGCCGCCGGTGCGCCCGAGCGAGCGGACCAGCACCGTCGGCGCCGTGCAGCCCAGCTCGGCGAGCGCGGCGAGGGTCGACGCGGCCGTCGCGCCCGCGCCGAGCACCACGGCGGTCCGGACGTCGCCGGGTCCCCCGGGCGCCCGGCGCGCCAGGCCCTCGCGCAGGGCGGCCACGAGCCCGTGCACGTCGGTGTTCGTCCCCACGAACATGGGCCGGCGGCCCCCGGTCGGCTGCACCACGAGCGTGTTCACGGCGCCCACGACCGAGGCCAGGGGGTCGACGTGGTCGAGCAGCGGGATGACCGCGTGCTTGAGCGGCATCGTCAGGCTCAGCCCCGCCCACGACGCGTCGAGACCGGTCACGACGGCGCGCAGCTGCTCCTCGGTCGTGTCCAGCGCGTCGTAGCGCCAGCCGTCGAGGCCCAGCGCGGCGTACGCGGCGCGGTGCAGCACGGGCGACAGCGAGTGTGCGACGGGGTGGCCGAGGACGGCGGCCCGGCGCGGCGCGGCGGCTGCCCTCACCCGCCGTTCTCCGCTTCCCACTGCCGCAGCTCGGCGACGTTGCGCTGGTGCTCGTCCCACGTGGCGGCGAACTTCGTCTCGCCCGTCTCGAGGTTGACGGCGACCCAGAAGATCCAGTCGCCGGGCTCGGGATCGAGCACCGCGGCGACCGACTCCGCGCCGGGGGCCGCGATCGGCCCGGGCGGCAGACCCTTGTGCACGTACGTGTTGTACGGGTTGTCGGGGTCCTGCGTGTCGGCGCGGCTCAGCTCGGTGCCGGGCTTGCCCAGCCCGTACGCGACGGCCGCGTCGATCTGCAGGGCCATCCCGTCGTCGAGGCGGTTCTCGATCGCGCGCGCCATCTTGGGACGGTCGGGCGCGAACTTCGCCTCGCGCTCGATGAGAGACGCCTTGATGAGCACCGTCTCGCGGTCCTCGGGCGCGACGCCCGCCTCGTCGAGCGTCAGGATCGTCTGCGCGACCATGCGCTGCAGGACGCCCTCCGCGGTCGTCTCGTCCGGCTCGAGCACGTACGTGGTCGGGTACAGCCAGCCCTCGTAGTTCCCGTCCGCCTCGGCGGGCAGGCCCGTGGCCTCGGTGTCCTCCATCGCGGCCTCGAACTCCTCGACCGAGATGCCCGTGACCGACGACGCCCGCTCGAGCGTCTGGTCGACCGTCCACCCCTCGGGGATCGTGATCTTGGTCTCGACCCGGCTGTCGTTCGCCACGAGCCGCGCGACCGCGTCCTTCGCCGACATGCCCTCGAGCAGGGTGTGCGTGCCCGCCTGGATCGTCCCGGCCTCGCCGTTCGCCTCGAAGGCCTGGACGAACGCCGCGGTGCTCGCGACGACGCCGGCGTCGTACAGCACCGCGCCCATGTCGCGGCCCGTGGAGCCCGGCTCGATCGTCACGTCGACGGGGTCGGTGCCGGGGCCGTCGTAGTCCTTGGCCTCGAGGGGGTTCGCGAAGCCGAGGAGGCCCGGCGCGTTCGAGTAGACGACGTAGCCGGCACCGCCCACGACGAGCAGCGAGACGAGGACGACGACCGCCGCGCGGCGACGGCGCCGCGCCTTGCGCTTCTTCGCCGCCCGGCGCGCGCGCTGCTCCGCGCGCGAGGACCGCGTCAGCGGCTGCTCGCCCTGCATCGTGGGTCGATCGAACAGGTCGGTCACTGTCGCTGGTCTCCCGTCGGGTCGGCAGGTTCTCCGGCGCGCGCACCCGCGCCCCGCTCGGCGTCGAGAGCGGTCTGCAGGATGATAACGGCGGCCGCCTGGTCGACGACGCTGCGGTGCTTGCGCCCGGCGCGGCCCGACGCGTGCAGCGCCTGATGGGCGCTCACCGTCGTCATCCGCTCGTCGACGAGGTGGACCGGGACGGGTGCGACGGCGCGTGCCACCGTCCCAGCGTACGCCCGGGCACCCTGCGCAGCGGTTCCCTCGGCGCCGGAGAGGTGCCGCGGGAGGCCGACGTACACCACGGCGGCGTCCCGCTCGACGACCTCGAGCGCGATGCGCGCGACGTCGGCGGGCACGCCCTGGCCACCCGCCGCGTCGCGCGCGAGCGTGTCGACCGGGGTCGCCACGAGACCGTCCGGGTCGCTCGCCGCGAGCCCCACGCGCACGCTGCCCACGTCCACGCCGAGGCGCGCCCCCCGCGGGAGAGGGGCGCGCCCGGGTTCGCCGGCCAGGGGGCCGGTGGCGCCCGTCACGCGGACGCGGCGCCGTCGCGCACGGCCTGGAGCGCCGCGGGCAGCGCCGTGGCGTCGGTACCGCCGCCCTGGGCCATGTCGTCCTTGCCGCCGCCACCGCCGCCGAGCGTCTGCGCGGCGGCCTTGGCGAGCGCGCCGGCGCGCAGGCCGGCGGCGCGCGCCGCGGCGTTCGTCACGACGACGACCTGCGGCCGGTCCTTCGCGACGCCGCCGACGGCGACGACGCTCGGCGCGGACTCGCCGAGGCGGCCGCGCACGTCGAGCGCGAGCGCGCGCAGGTCGTCGGCGGAGGCCACCTCCCCGGCGTCGTGCACGACGACGCTGCGCTCGCCCACCCGCTCGGCGCCGGCCGCGAGGGTCCCCGCGACGGCCAGGAGCTGGGCCTGGCGCAGCTGCGCGAGCTCCTTCTCCGCGTCGCGCAGGCGCGACACGAGCGAGCCCACGCGGTCGGGGAGCTCGTCGGAGCGCACGTTGAGCAGGCCCGAGAGCTGGCCCACGAGGGCGTGCTCCTTGGCCTGGAACCCGTACGCGCCGTCACCGACGAGCGCGTCCACGCGGCGCACGCCCGAGCCGATCGACGACTCGCCGAGCAGCGTCACGAGACCGAGCTGGCCGGTGCGCCCGACGTGCGTGCCGGCGCACAGCTCGCGCGACCAGTCCCCGCCGATCGAGACGACACGCACGACGTCGCCGTACTTCTCGCCGAAGAGCGCCATCGCGCCCATCTCGCGCGCCTGGCCGATCGGCATGAGCTGGTCGGTGACCTCGAGGTTCTCCTGGAGCTGGACGTTGACCCGCTCCTCGATCTCCGAGAGCGCACCCGCCGGCACCGCCGACGAGCGGCGGAAGTCGAAGCGGATGCGGCTCGGGGCGTTCTCCGACCCGGCCTGGGTCGCGTCCTTGCCGAGCGACTCCTGCAGCGCCTTGTGGATCATGTGCGTCGCCGAGTGGGCGCGGCTGATCGCCTTGCGGCGGTCGCGGTCGATCGTCGCGGTGCCGGGGTCTCCGAGCGCCGCGGTCCCCTCGACGAGGCGGCCGCGGTGCACCGACAGGCCCTTGACCGGGCGCTGGACGTCGTCCACCTCGATGGTGGCGCCGCCGTCGAGCACGATCGTGCCGTGGTCGGCGAGCTGACCGCCGGCCTCGGCGTAGAACGGCGTGCGGTCGAGCACGACCTCGACGTCGGCGGGCGCCGTCGCGGCGGGCGCGGGCACGCCGTCGACGAGCAGGCCGGCGAGGCGCACGGCGGCCGACGACTCGGTGTACCCGAGGAACTCGACCGGCGAGGAGAGCTCCGACGCGAGCGACTCGTAGGCCGCGGTGTCGACCCCGCCCGAGCGCTTGGCGAGCGCGTCGGCGCGCGCCCGCGTCCGCTGCTCGGTCATGAGCGCGCGGAACGCCTTCTCGTCGACCTGGACGCCCTGCTCGGCGGCCATCTCGAGCGTGAGGTCGATCGGGAAGCCGTAGGTGTCGTGCAGCGCGAACGCCTGGTCGCCGCCGAGCAGCGGCGTGCCGCCCGCCCCCGCGGCGGCCTTCGCCTTCGACACGGCCGTGTCGAGGATCGTCGTGCCGGAGGTCAGGGTGCGGCGGAACGCGTCCTCCTCGGCGTACGCGACCTGGGCGATGCGCTCGAAGTCGGTCGCGACCTCGGGGTAGGAGGCCGCCATCGCGTCGCGGCTGACGGGCAGCAGCGACGGCAGCGCCGGGTCGTCCACGCCGAGCAGGCGCATCGCGCGCACCGAGCGGCGCAGCAGGCGGCGCAGCACGTAGCCGCGGCCCTCGTTCGAGGGACGGACGCCGTCGCTGATGATCATGAGCGCCGAGCGCACGTGGTCGGCGACGACGCGCATGCGCACGTCGTCCTCGTGCAGGGCGCCGTACCGCTTGCCCGACAGCTCCTGAGCGGCCGAGATGACCGGGAAGACCTCGTCGATCTCGTAGAGGTTGTCCTTGCCCTGGAGCAGGTACGCGACGCGCTCGAGCCCCATGCCGGTGTCGATGTTCTTGCGCGCGAGCTCGGAGACGATGCGGAACTCCTCCTTGGAGCGCACGTCGTCGATCGCGTACTGCATGAACACGAGGTTCCAGATCTCGAGGTAGCGGTCCTCGTCGACGACGGGCCCGCCCTCCTTGCCGTACGCGGGGCCGCGGTCGATGTAGATCTCGGAGCACGGGCCGGCCGGGCCCGGCTGGCCCGTGGACCAGTAGTTGTCCTTCTTGCCGCGCGCCTGGATGCGCTCGTCGGGCAGACCGGCGATCCGCTTCCACAGCTGACGCGCCTCGTCGTCGTCGTGGTAGACGGTCACCCACACGGTCTCCGGGTCGAAGCCGTACTTGCCCTCGTCGCGCGAGCCCGTGACGAGGTCCCACGCGTAGGTGATCGCGCCTTCCTTGAAGTAGTCCCCGAACGAGAAGTTCCCGTTCATCTGGAAGAAGGTGCCGTGGCGCGTCGTCTTGCCGACCTCGTCGATGTCGAGCGTGCGCACGCACTTCTGCACGCTGGTCGCGCGGTCCCACGGCGGCGTCTGCTCGCCCGTCATGTACGGGATGAAGGGGACCATGCCCGCGATGGTGAACAGCGTGGACGGGTCCGGCGAGACGAGGGACGCCGAGGGGACCACGGTGTGATCGCGGTCGGCGAAGTAGTCGAGCCAACGCTTGCGGATCTCGGCGGTGCGCATGATGTCCTTCAGGCTTCGAGGGGTCCTTCCGGGGCCGGGCCCCGGGGGCTGGTGCTGGTGTGCCGGCGGCCTCGCCGGCGGGTGCTCGGGCCCGCTGGGCGGGCCGCGCGTCAGAAGGAGTAGCCGAGGAGGTCCTCGACGTCGTCCGTGTCGTCGACCGGTCTCGCGGGAGGCCGCGCCGCGCGCCGCTCGCGCACGACGGCCGGGTCCTCCTGGCCCTCGGCGAGGAGCGCCGCCATGAGCTCGCGCTCGCGCGCGTCGCGCGCCGTCGCGAACTCGGTGCGGAAGTCCCGCGCGAGGTGGACGACCTTCTCCCCCAGGCCGTTGACCTGCTCGGTGGCCTGGTCGACGAGCGAGGCGGGCGCGAGCCGGGAGAGGACCTGGCGGCCCTTGACCACGACGACGACCGTGATCGCGACGCCCACCCCGACCCAGAAGACGCGGCGCATCAGCGCGCGTCCTCGCCGCTCGCCCCGCGCCGGCCGAACGAGCGCGCGACGGCCTGGCGGATCCCGTACGTGAAGGCCGCGACCTTGACGAGCGGGGCGCCGAACGTCGCCGCGTAGAGGCCGGTCAGCGCCGAGACGTTCTCGCTCACCTGCGCGGCCGAGGTCGTGATGGTGTCGACCTTGACGAGCTGGCTGTTGGTCGTCGCGACGGTCGTGGCGGCCTCGTCGAGGATCGGCACGGAGTGGTCCGTGACCTCCTTGATGCTCGTGCGCGCCTCGTCGAGCACGCGGCCGAGCTTGAGCAGGGGCACGGCGAGCAGGCCGACGAGCAGCACGAAGGCGACGGCTGCGATGAGGCCGGCCACATCTCCGAGGGACATTCTTCCTCCTGTGCCTGATCACGTTCTGGCGCGGGTCGCGCTCCCGGTGCGCGGGTCGCGGCGCTGGTCACGCCGCACGCACGGGCTCCGCGAAACACTACCCGCACCGGGCCCGGCCGGGCCGCACCACGGCACGTCACGGCCGGCACGGCCCGGACGCACGAACGCCCCGCTCGCCGACGAAGCGGTGAGCGAGGCGTCCGGAGCGGGACTCAGCGAGCGTAGTACTCGACGACGAGCTGGACCTCGCACTGCACGGGGACCTCGGCGCGCTTCGGGCGACGCACGAGCACCGCGCTGAGCTTCTCGAGCTGGACGTCGAGGTAGCCCGGGACGGCGGGGAGCACGTCGCGGTGCGCGCCGGCGGCAGCGACCTGAAACGGCGTCGTCGCCTGGCTCTTCGGCTTGACCTGGATGGTCTGGCCCGGCTTCACGCGGAACGACGGACGGTCGACGATCTTGCCGTCCACGAGGATGTGGCGGTGCGTCACGTGCTGACGCGCCTGCAGGATCGTGCGGCCGAAGCCGGCGCGGAGCACGAGCGCGTCGAGACGCGTCTCGAGGTTCTCGACCAGCGCCTCACCGGTCAGGCCCTTGTCCTTGCGGGCCTCCTCGTACGCGCGGGCGAGCTGCTTCTCGCGCAGCATGTACTGCGCGCGCAGACGCTGCTTCTCGCGCAGACGCACCGCGTAGTCCGACTCGGTGCGGCGGCGGGCGCGGCCGTGCTCACCCGGGGGGTACGGGCGCTTCTCGAAGTGCTTGACGGCCTTCGGGGTCAGGGCGATGCCCAGGGCGCGGCTCAGGCGGACCTGGCGGCGCGAGCGCTTGACAGACGTCACAGCGTTCTCTCATTCCTGTCGTGTGGGTTCTGACGTCACACCCGGGCACGCCGCGAGGACGCGGGAGACCGGGTGCGGGACCAGCCGAGGGACCGCACGCGCGAGAGGCTCGCAGGTGGGTCGGGGGCCGAGGTCCCAGGTGGTCGCCGTGGAGGCAACCTGAGAAGTCTACCGCACGCGCGCGCCGTCGTTCCCGGCCCGGCCGGCCGCCCCGTCCCGACCGCTCGGGGCGCGCGCGTCGAGGATCTCCCGCACGCGCGCGAGGCGCTCCGTGACCTGGCGCTCGTACCCGCGGTCGGTCGGCGTGTAGTAGCGCGCGCCGTCGAGCGAGTCCGGCAGGTACTGCTGGGGCGCGACGGCGTGCGGCGCGTCGTGCGCGTACCGGTACCCCGTGCCGTGGCCGAGCTGCTTCGCCCCGGGGTAGTGCGCGTCGCGCAGGTGCGGCGGGACCGGCCCGGCCTTCCCGGCGCGCACGTCCGCGAGCGCCGCGTCGATCCCGAGGTAGGCGGCGTTGGACTTGGGCGCGGTCGCGAGGTGCACGACGGCCTCGGCGAGCACGATCCGCCCCTCGGGCATGCCGATGAGCTGGACGGCCTGCGCGGCGGCGACGGCTGTCTGCAGGGCCGACGGGTCGGCCATGCCGACGTCCTCCGCCGCGGCGACGACGAGCCGCCGGGCGATGAAGCGCGGGTCCTCCCCCGCGGCGATCATGCGCGCGAGGTAGTGCAGGGCCGCGTCGACGTCGGAGCCGCGCATCGACTTGATGAACGCGGAGACGACGTCGTAGTGCTGGTCGCCGTCGCGGTCGTAGCGGACGGCGGCGACGTCGACCGCGCGCTCGACCGTGCCGAGGTCGACGGTCGCGGCGGCCGCGAGGCCCAGCGGCGCCGCGTCCTCGGACGCGCGGCCCGACCCGGCGTCGCCCGCGGCGTCCGCGTCGTCGGCCGCGTCCGCGTCGTCGGCCGCGTCCGCTGCGGCGCCGTCGGTGCCCCCGTCGGTGTCCCCGGGCGCCGGGGCGGCCGCACCGTCGGCCGCGTCGGAGAGCGCGGCGCCCGCCGCTGCCTCGAGCACGGTGAGCGCCTTGCGCGCGTCGCCGCCGGCCAGGCGCACGAGGTGGTCCTCGGCCTCGCCGGTGAGCCGGACGACGCCCCCGAGCCCGCGCTCGTCGGTGACGGCGCGGCGCACGAGCGCGCGCACGTCGTCGTCGCCGAGCGGCTGGAGCGTGAGCAGGAGCGAGCGCGAGAGCAGGGGCGAGTTCACGGAGAAGCTGGGGTTCTCCGTCGTCGCGGCGACGAGCGTGACCCAGCGGTTCTCCACGCTGGGCAGCAGGGCGTCCTGCTGGGACTTGGAGAAGCGGTGGACCTCGTCGATGAAGAGCACGGTCTCCTCGCCGCCGGTCGCGAGGCGCCGCCGGGCGTCCTCGACCACGGTGCGCACGTCCTTGACGCCCGCGGTGACGGCGGAGAGCTCGACGAAGCGGCGTCCCGACGCGGTGGCGATGAGGTACGCGAGCGTCGTCTTGCCCGTGCCGGGCGGGCCCCAGAGGATGACGGAGCCGGGTGCGGCGCGGCCCCCGGACGCGTCGACCTCGATGAGGCGGCGCAGGGGCGAGCCGGGCACGAGGAGGTGCGACTGCCCGGCGACCTCGTCGAGCGAGGCGGGGCGCATCCGCACGGCGAGCGGGGCGCCCGGTCCGGGTCGCGGGGTCCCCTGGGTGCCGGAGGTCGCGGCGCCGAAGAGGTCGCCGCCGAACAGGTCGCCGGTGGGCGGGGTGGGCATGGGTCGAGCCTACGCACCCCCGCCCACGCCCCCGGACGGCGCCTCCCCCGGGGCGCGGCGGCCGTCCGGGGAGGTCGGGTGAAGGTCGTCGCGGCGGGCGTGCCGCGATCTGACACGCCCGGAGACCGGATGCGATGCTGACGCTCGTGTTCTCCAGCCTCGGCCGTCGTGTCGCCCGCCGCCCCCGCCTCACGGTCCTCCTGTGGTTCGTGCTCACCGGGCTCGGGTTCGCGCTCGCGGTGCTCGGCGTGCACGGCGAGGGGATCTTCGACCGCGTGTCGACGGGCGCCCCGACGGTCGCGGGCTCGCAGAGCGAGCGCGCCGACGAGGTCCTCGCCGCGAACGACGAGAGCGGACCGCAGGTCACGCTCGTCGTGCGCGGGGTGGACCCGCAGGACGAGGCCGTCGCGGAGGCGATGACCGAGATCGACGCCGACCTCGCCGGGGTCGAGGGCGTGGAGTCGGTTATCAACCCGTACGTGCTCCCCGGGGGCGCCGGCGACGACGCCGCCCAGCCGCTGCTCGCGCGCAGCGGCGACGGGTTCCTCACCGTCGTCACGCTGCGCACGGACCTCGACGCGGAGCGCTCGGCCGACGTCGCCGAGCGCGTGGTGGCCGACCTGGAGGCCGTGCCGGAGCGGCTCGCCGCGGCCGCCCCGGACGCCGCGGGCGACGCGACCGGGCTCGTGGGGTCGAACGCGCTCATCGTCGAGGCGATCACGAGCCAGGTCGAGGAGGACCTCACGACGGGCGAGATGGTCGCGCTGCCGGTCGCGCTGCTCGTCATGGTCCTCGTGTTCGGCGGGTTCCTCGCGGCGGCGATGCCGATGGCGGGCGCGATCGCGTCCATCGGGGTCGGGCTGGGCGCGCTCCTCGGCATCACCTACCTGCTCGACGTGGACGCGTCGGTGGTCAACGTGGTGACCGTCCTCGGCCTCGGCCTGTCCATCGACTACGGGCTGCTCGTCGTGTCGCGGTACCGCGAGGAGCTGCACCGGCTGGTCGCGGCGGGCGACGACCCGGCGCTGCGCCGGCGGCGCGGGGACGGCGTCGTGCACGCCGCGCTCGAGCGCACGCTGGCGACGGCGGGGCGCACGGTCGCGTTCTCCGCGCTCACGGTCGCGATCTCGGTCGCGGGACTGCTGGTCTTCCGTCCCGACATCCTGCGGTCGGTCGGCGCGGGCGCCGTCGCGATCGTCCTCGTCGCGGCCGCGACCGCCCTGACGCTCGTGCCCGCGCTCCTCGTGCTCACCGGCCGCCGGCTCGCCCGGCCGGGGCTCCTCGGGCGGGTCCCGGGCCTGCGGCGCGTGGTCGCGCGCACCGCGGACGTGCAGTCCGACGAGGGCGCGTTCTCGCGCCTCGCGGGGCGCGTGCAGCGCCACCCGGTGTGGGTGCTCGTCACCACGGTCGCCGTGCTCGTCGTGCTCGCCCTGCCGGTCCTCGGGATGCACCTGCGGAACTCGGGGATCGAGCTGCTGCCCGCGAGCTCTCCCCAGCGCGAGTTCGTCGACGTGCTCGCCGACGAGTACCCCACGAGCGCGGGCGCGCAGGTGGTCGCCGTCGTGGACGCGGGCGTCGAGGAGGCGCAGGCCTGGGCGGACGGGCTCGAGGACCTCGACGGCGTGGCTGGCGTCGACCCGGCGGCCCCGCTCGACGGGTACGCGGTCGTCGGCGTGCACGTGGACGGCGGGGACGCGGGCGGTCCCGAGGCGGTCTCCGTCGTGCGCGAGCTGCGCGCGCTCGACCCCGGCTTCGAGGTGCTCGTGACGGGCCAGGCGGCCGGGCAGGTCGACTTCCTCGACGCGCTCGGCGACCGCGTGTGGTGGGCCGTGGGGATCGTGGTGGGCGCGACGTTCGTGCTGCTGTTCCTCATGACGGGCTCCGTCGTCCTGCCCCTGAAGGCGCTGGCGACGAACGCGCTGTCGCTCGCCGCGTCGCTCGGCGTGCTCGTGTGGGCGTTCCAGGACGGGCACCTCGAGGGCCTGCTCGGGTTCACCTCCGTCGGGGGCATCGAGACGTACGTGCTCGCGCTCGTCGTCGCGTTCGCGTTCGGCCTCGCGATGGACTACGAGGTCTTCCTCCTCGCGCGCGTCAAGGAGCTCCACGACGCCGGGCTCCCGGACGACGAGGCGGTGCGCCTCGGCCTGCAGCGGTCCGGGCGCATCATCACGTCCGCCGCCGCGATCATCGTCGTGGTGTTCGCGGGCTTCGTCGTCGGCGAGCTCCTCGTCATCAAGGAGGTCGGCTTCGCGCTCGCCGTCGCGGTGGTCATCGACGCGACGATCGTGCGGCTGCTCCTCGTCCCGGCGACCATGACGCTCCTCGGCCGGGCGAACTGGTGGGCGCCCGGACCGCTGCGCCGGCTGCACGCGCGGCTCGGCCTGACCCACTGACGCGCCCGCGCCACGGACCGCGAGACGCGCCGTCACGCACTGAGGAGCGAGGTCGCAGGCCTGCCGCTACCGTGGTGGCCATGCCGCGACGGATGACCACGGACGTGCAGGGGGTGGGATGACCGACGAGGTGAGGACCGCGGTGGTCATCGAGGACGACCCGGAGATCCGTGAGCTGCTGGAGACCGTGCTCACCCAGGCGGGGTTCGAGACGAGGACCGCCGGGACCGGTCTGGAAGGGGTCGAGCTCGTCCGCACGACCGACCCGCTCGTCACGACGCTCGACGTGAGCCTGCCGGACATCGACGGCTTCGAGGTGTGCCGGCGCATCCGCGGCATCTCCGACACGTACGTGGTGATGCTCACCGCCCGGTCGGAGGAGATCGACACGCTCATCGGCCTCGACGCCGGGGCGGACGACTACCAGACGAAGCCGTTCCGGCCCCGCGAGCTGCGCGCGCGCATCGAGGCGATCCTGCGGCGGCCCCGTCGGCCCGTCGCCGCCGCGACGGCCCCGCCCGCGCCCGCCCCGGTGCCCGCCGCACCCGCGGCACCCGCCGCGGACGAGATGCTCGTCGCGGACGGCCTGGTCATCGACCTGCCCGCGCGCATCGTCCGCGTCGACGGGGAGCAGGTGGACCTCACCCGCAGCGAGTTCGACCTCCTCGCCGCGCTCGCCGGCTCGCCGGGCCGGGTCCTGCCCAAGAACGAACTCGTGCGCGTGCTGTGGGGCGAGGCCTACGACACGGGGACGCTCGTCACCGAGGCGGACCGGCGCAGCATCGAGGTGCACCTTGCGAACCTCCGCCGCAAGATCGGCGAGAACCCCGCGCGGCCGCGGTGGATCCGGACCGTGCGCGGCGTGGGCTACCGGTTCGAGCGGGGCAGCTGACCCGGCCCCGGGTCGTCCTCCAGCTCGGTCGCCACGAGCGTCCACGTCTCGCGCGCGACGGAGCGCAGCTCGGCCCGGTCCGGCCCGGCGGCGCCGGCCGTCTCGAGCGCGCGCAGCGCGGCCGCGGCGCTGCGCGCGGCGCGCGCGGCGCCGATCATCTCCGACCCCGTCCAGATCGAGTACAGCGCCGTGCGCGCCGTCTCGAGGTCGCCCGCCTCGAGCGCGCGGGAGACCTTGTCGACGCGCGGCAGGAGCTCGTCGAGGTAGAGCGCCGCGACCCGGCGGACCGCCTCGCGCTGGCCGCCGAGGTCGGCCTCGAGGGCGCCCCAGACGCGGCGGAGCTCGTCCTGGTCGTTCACGACGGGCTCCCGGAGGTGCACGCGCGCGCCCCGCGGGGCGGCCTGCGGGGCGCGGTGGACCGCGCGACGCCTGGAGCGTCCGGCGCGTCGGTGGGTGCAGTCACGGTCGGCCTCGGTTTCGCAGGATCTCGCAGGGGGTTCAGCACCTCGATCCTGGTCCGCGCGCCTCGTGGCGTCCGCGCGTTCACCGCAGGTGTTCCTCAAGATCTCCTCAGGATCTACCGCCGTCCCGGACCCGCGGACGCGCGAGGGCGCGCCCCCCTCGGGAGGCGCGCCCTCGTCGTGGCGCGGGTCAGACCGCGGCGGCGACCGACCCGTCGGACGCGTCCGCCGCGGCGGCGGGCTTCGCGTCGACGCCCGCCTCCTTGCGCTGCTCGGGCGTGATCGGCGCCGGCGCCTGCGTCAGCGGGTCGAACCCGCCGCCCGACTTCGGGAAGGCGATGACGTCGCGGATCGAGTCCGAGTGCGTGAGCAGCGCGACGATGCGGTCCCAGCCGAACGCGATGCCGCCGTGCGGCGGCGCGCCGAACTTGAACGCGTCGAGGAGGAAGCCGAACTTCTCCTGCGCCTCCTGCGGCCCGATGCCCATGACGTCGAACACGCGCTCCTGCACGTCGCGGCGGTGGATACGGATGGAGCCGCCGCCGATCTCGTTGCCGTTGCACACGATGTCGTACGCGTAGGCGAGCGCCTCGCCCGGGTTCTGCTCGAACGTGTCGACCCAGTCCGGCGTCGGCGACGTGAAGGCGTGGTGCACGGCGGTCCACGCCGAGTGGCCGAGCGCCACGTCGCCCTCGTCGGCGGCGTCGCCCGTCGGCTTGAACAGCGGCGCGTCGACGACCCAGACGAACGCCCACGCGTCCTCGTCGATCGCGCCCGTGCGCCGGGCGATCTCCTGGCGCGCGGCACCGAGCAGCGCGCGCGAGTCGGACGCCTTGCCGGCCGCGAAGAACACCGCGTCGCCGGGCTGCGCGCCGGTCGCGTCGCGCAGGCCGTCGCGCTCGGCGTCGGACAGGTTCTTGGCCACCGGGCCCGCGAGCGTCCCGTCCTCCTGAAAGGTCACGTACGCGAGGCCGCGAGCGCCGCGCTGCTTGGCCCACTCCTGCCACGCGTCGAACTGGCGGCGCGGCTGGGAGGCGCCGCCCGCCATGACGACCGCGCCGACGTACTCCGCCTGGAACACGCGGAAGGGCGTGTCCGCGAAGTAGTCGGTGAGCTCGACGAGCGGGTTGCCGAAGCGCAGGTCGGGCTTGTCCGTGCCGTACAGGCGCATCGCGTCGTGGAACGTCATGCGCGGGATCGGCGTCGGGACCGTGTACCCGATGAGCTCCCACAGCGCGACGAGGATCTTCTCGGCGAGCGCGATGACGTCGTCCTGCTCGACGAAGCTCATCTCGACGTCGAGCTGGGTGAACTCGGGCTGGCGGTCGGCGCGGAAGTCCTCGTCGCGGTAGCAGCGCGCGATCTGGTAGTAGCGCTCCATGCCGGAGACCATGAGCAGCTGCTTGAACAGCTGCGGCGACTGGGGCAGGGCGTACCAGGAGCCGGGGGCCAGGCGCGCGGGCACGAGGAAGTCGCGCGCGCCCTCGGGCGTGGATCGCGTGAGGGTCGGCGTCTCGATCTCGACGAACTCCTCGGCGTCGAGCACGCGGCGCGCGGCCTGGTTGGCCTTCGCGCGCAGGCGCAGGGCGTGCGCCGGCGCGGGACGGCGCAGGTCGAGGTAGCGGTGCTTGAGGCGCGCCTCCTCGCCGATCGTCTCGGTGTCCGCGAGCGCCGTGGAGACCTGGAACGGCAGCGCCTCGGACGCGTTGAGCACGACGACGTCGCTCGCGAGGACCTCGATCTCGCCCGTGGGCAGGTTCGCGTTCTCGTTGCCCTCGGGGCGGCGCGCGACCTCGCCGGTCACCTGGAGCACGAACTCGCTGCGCAGCGGGTGCGCCACGGCCTCGTCGCGGATCACGACCTGGGCGATGCCGGACGCGTCGCGCAGGTCGATGAAGGCCACTCCCCCGTGATCGCGCCGACGGTCGACCCAGCCCGTGAGGGTGACGGTCTGACCGGAGTGCTCGGCCCGCAGTGAGCCGGCCGTGTGGGTGCGGAGCACGGAGTTCGTCCTTCCAGGGGATGCGTCGGGAGTCGGGGCGCGCAGGCGCCCGTGCGAGTCTAGTCGCTGACGTCGCCGACCCCACCAGGAGGATCCCCATGCCCCGGACGATCGCCACGACCCGCCGGATCGACCGCGACGAGCTCGTCGAGCTCCTGCGCTCGCGCCACGACGGCGTGCTCGTCACGACGCGCGGGGACGGCTCGCCCCAGCTCAGCCCGGTGACGTACGGGGTGGACGACGCGGGCCGGGTCCTCGTGTCGACCTACCCGGAGCGCGCGAAGGCCGCCAACCTGCGCCGGCGCCCGCAGGCGTCGCTCCTGTCGCTCGGCCCCGGTTTCTCCGACCCGTGGGTCCAGGTGGACGGCACGGCGGAGGTCATCGAGCTGCCGGACGCCGTCGAGCCGCTTGTGGACTACTACCGCTCGATCTCGGGAGAGCACCCCGACTGGGACGAGTACCGGGCGGCGATGGTCGCGCAGGGCAAGTGCCTGGTTCGCGTGACGCTCACGCGCTGGGGTCCGGTCGCGACGGGCGGCTTCCCGGCGCGGCTCGCGGACGGCTGAGCGCCGGGGCGTCGCCCCGGCGGTAGCGTGCGGGCGTGCCGATCACGCTGTGCGTCCTGCTGTGGCCCGTGGAGGGACAGGCCGAGGGGCTGTCCCGCTACGAGGACGAGGTCCTCGCGCTCGTCCCGGTGCACGGCGGCCGGGTCGTGCAGCGCGTGCGGGCCCTGCCCGGCCAGGACCCGACCCTGCCGACCGAGGTGCAGGTCGTCGAGATGCCCGACGACGCGGCGCTCGCCGCGTACCTGGCCGACCCGGCGCGCGTCGCGCTCGCCGGGCTGCGCGACCGGGTCGTCGCGCGCACGGACCTCGTGCGGGTCGCCCCGGTCGCCGCGGGCCGGGACGCCCCGGCCTGACCGGGGCGGGCCTCAGAAGAGGACCTGCTCGACGCCGGCCCCGGCGAGGTCGAGGCCGGACCCGTCGGCCGGCATGCCCGCGAGCGCCCCCGGGTGGGCGGCGACCGCCCGAGGCGGCACGGCGAGGCTGCCCGCGGGGTAGGCCCCGTCGACGGGCGGGTCGCCCGGCCCGCCGGGCTCGCCGCGGCGGAACCGTCCCTCGACCCCGGCGGGCCCGCGGTGCCCGGAGACCGCGAAGCCGCGGGCCTCGAGCATCGGGCGCACGCGGTCCCAGAGCCAGGACCGGTAGGCCGCGGACGCGTACGTGCCCCGGGCGTAGACGCGCTCGTAGCCCGCGACGAGGTGCGGGTGCTCGCGCCCGAGCCAGCCCATGAACCACTCGCGCGTGCCGGGCTTGAGGTGGAGCGGGAGCACGGTGACCCCGGTCGCGCCGGCGTCCTTCACCGCGTCGAGGAGGTCGGTGAGCGCGCGCGTGGAGTCGGTGAGCCACGGCAGCACGGGCGCGACCATGACCCCGCACGGCAGTCCCGCGTCACGCACGGCGCGGATCAGGTCGAGCCGGGCCCTCGGGGTCGGGGTCCCGGGCTCGACGGAGGCCTGCAGCGCCGGGTCCAGCAGCGCGAGGGACACCCCGATCCCGACGTCGACGCGCTCGGCGGCGGCCGTGAGGAGCGGCAGGTCGCGCCGCAGCAGCGTGCCCTTGGTGAGGATCGACAGGGGCGTGCCCGTGTCCGCGAGCGCCGCGACGATCCCGGGCATGAGCCGGTAGCGGCCCTCCGCGCGCTGGTACGGGTCGGTGTTCGTGCCGAGGGCGACCGCCTCGTGCGCCCAGGTGCGGCGCGAGAGCTCGGCGCGCAGCACGTCGTCGACGTTGACCTTGACGACGACCTCGCGGTCGAAGTCGTCGCCCGCGTCGAGGTCGAGGTACTCGTGCGTGGGGCGGGCGAAGCAGTTGTGGCTGACGACGCCCGCGGCGACGAAGTCCCGGGTCCCGGTGGTGATGTCGACGAGCTCGACCGTGTCGTCGGGGCCGCCCAGCGCCTCCAGGGCCTCGACGCGCAGTCCCTCTCCCCCGGTGACGTCGCGGCCGAGCAGGGCCGCGGCCGCGTCGCCGCCGCCCGCGAGCGCCCCGCGGCCGGGGCCGACGAGGACGTCGCCGAGCGCGAGGTGGGCCCGCCGTCCGGGCCCGGCCACGACGTGCCGCCAGCCGCGCTCGGTGAGGAACCGGTGGTCGCCGCTCGCGACGAGACGGGTGCCGTCGGCGAGGGTCACGCGGTACGCGCGCTTGCGCGTCGTCCAGCGGTCGAGCACGCGCGTGCGGACGTAGCGGCGGTAGTGGCCGTGCGCCTGGGTGCCGACGATCTCGTCGCCGGGGCGCAGCTCGCCCACCGGCCGCTGCGACCCGTCGCCCAGGAGCACGGGGGTGGCCGGGTCGAGGCAGTACGTGCACGCGTGGCTGCACCCCCGGTACGGGTTGACGGTCCACCGGAACGGCATGCGCGACATCGCGGGCACCTTGGACAGCGCGCTGCGGGCGGTCACCTCGTGGAAGGTGATCCCCGCGAACTCCGGCGTGCGCACGCTGCGCACGAGCCCGACGCGCTCCAGCCCGGGGAGCGCGCCGTCGTCCGCACCGATCGCCTGTCCGTCCCACCGCACGGCACGATTCGAACAGGCGTTCGAACGCCTGTCAAGACAGAGCCGCTCCCGGGGCCGGCGCGGCCGGCGCGCGGGTCGGGCGCGGGTCGGGTCCGCCGAGCTCGGCGACCCGGTCCCAGACCCAGTCGGCCATCGAGGCCGCCACCGGCTCGTCGGGCTCGTCGGGTCGTCCGGGGCGGCGCACGACCAGCCGGCCGAAGGCGACGACGACGAGGTACGCGCCCGCGTCGTCGGTCATCACCTGCTCCGCCGCCTCGTCCTGGGGCCAGTCCGGGTGCGCCGCCGGGTCCGCCTCGATCGCGGTGCACAGCGCGACGACCTCGGCCGCCGAGAGCAGGCGGAACGGCGCGTCCTGCCCCCAGACGGCGCCGGAGCCGGGCTCCTGCCCGTCGTGCCAGGTCAGCAGATCCTCCGCGACCATGGCGCCGATGTGCTCGAGCGCGGCGTCGTCGGCGAACGTGGCGCCGGGGCGCAGCGTGGCGCGCAGGTCGGCCGGCATCACGTCGTCGAGCGCGGCCAGCGCGGAGCGCAGGTCGGTGCCGAGCTCGCGGTCGCGCAGCTGCTGCCACGTCGTCTCGAGCACCCCGGTGCGCCGGACGTCCTCCAGGGAGTAGCCCAGCGTGCCGGCGTTCTCGACGATCCGCTGCATGGACCGGGCCGTGGCCAGCAGGTGGCGCAGCAGCTCCTCGGTCGGGCGCTCCCGGAGGAGCCGCAGGGCGAGCTGCTCGGCGTCGTCGAAGCGGTACTGGACGAGGTAGGCCCACCCGAGCATCAGCGCCACCCAGGGGCTCGCGGCGTCGGCTCGGACCGCCTGCTCCGCCGCCGGGACGAAGCGGTCGGGCGGCGCCAGGGTCGCGAGCAGGTACGCCGCGCGCTTCCCGAGCGCCGCGGGCAGGTCGTCGCGCGCGGTCCGCGCGCACCGGGCGACCGCGTCGTCGAGCTGCGCCCAGCCGCCGTCGTGGTCGCCGAGGAGCGCCTGGGCGGAGCCGAGCTCCATCCAGTCGTCCCACCCCTCGGCGTCCTCGCCCAGCACCGTGCGCGCCCAGCGCAGCGCCTGCGGTCGGTCGTCCTCGGCGAAAGCCAGGTGCCGCAGCGCGCGGGCCGCGTTGACGTACTGGCCGTCGCGACGCCCGGCCACCCGCTCGTACAGACGCCGCGCCTCGCCGGCCTCGCCGCAGGCCTCGCGGTGGTGGCCGAGCAGCAGGGTCGCGCTGCTGCGCTCCGGCTGCGCCGCGAGCACCCGCAGCGCGAGCGCGGCGACGCGCGGGTGCGTCGGCTGGGCGGCGAAGAGCTCCCACGCCAGGTCCAGGGCCGGTTCCACGCCGTCGTCGCCGACGCCGCGGTCGTCCGTCACGGCAGTCCCCGCTCGACCCGGTAGGCCCGGAGCTGGTCGAAGGTGCCGTCGTCGACGCCGAACTCCAGCACCGGCGCCACCTGGTCGAACCAGGACGTCGTGGACGGGACGACGCCGCGCACCGCCGAGAGCATCGCCTCGGTGGTGACGGGCACGAGCGCGCCGCTCGTCATCGACGCGGCCATCGCCTGCTGGAGCACCGTGGTCGCGAGGTGGGCGAGGTCGGCGCCGGAGAACCCCTCGGTGGCGGCGGCGACCGCGTCGACGTCGACGCCGTCGGCAGGCCTGCCCTCCAGCGCGCCGCGCACGATCGCCGCCCGCGCGACCGCGTCGGGCGGCAGCACGAGCACCGTCCGGTCGATCCGGCCCGGCCGGCGCAGCGCCGGGTCGACGTCCCACGGCCGGTTCGTCGCCGCGAGGAAGTACACCCCGTCGTTCGCCCCCGACACCCCGTCGAGCTCCTCCAGGAGCTGGGAGACGATCATGCGCAGCGCCTGCGAGCCGCCACCGCCGGACGTCCGACGTCCGCCGAGCGCGTCGAACTCGTCGACGAAGACCACGCACGGCGCCGCCGCGCGCGCGTCGCGGAACACGCTGCGGACCGCCTTCTCGCTCTCCCCGAGCCACCGGCCGAGCAGGTCCGCGAGCGTCACGTGGAGGAACGACGCGCCGAGGTCGCCGGCGATCGCCCGCGCGATGAACGTCTTCCCGCACCCCGGCGGTCCGTACATCAGGAGCGACCCGCCCGGGGTCTGCCCGAACGCCGCCGCCAGGTCCGGGCGGCGCAGCGGGGCCAGGAACGTGGTGTCCAGGTGCTGCTTGACCTCCGCGAGCCCCGCGACGTCGGCCAGCGTCACGGCGGGACGCTCGGCGTGCCACGGTGCGGTCCCGGGCCGCGCAGGGCCACCGTCCTCGCGGTCGTGCGCGGCGGGTGCCGGGACCGCGGCCGGCGGCGGCGTCGCGGCGCGCAGGCGTGCGGCCAGGAGCCGGGCGCGCAGGACGGCGACCCGGGCCGGGTCGCCGCCGTGCGTCTCGAAGGCCGCGAGCTCGGTCGCGGCGCGGTCGGGGTCCTGCTCCAGGAGCAGCGTCACGAAGTCCTCGCGCAGCGCCAGGTTGCCGGGGTCGGCCTCGACCTCGCGGGCGATCACCTCGAGGAAGGCGTCGTCCGGCCCCGCACCGCTCACCGCTCCCCCTCGGCGACCCAGCCCTTGAGCAGGCCCAGGTTCGCCAGCGGGATCGAGTGCCCGCTGCGCGGGTGGTCCAGCGTCACGCCCACGACGCCGACCTCGCCGAACGAGGCGACGTAGTCGATCGCGGCGGGCATCGGCACGGCGAGCACCGGCACCGCGTCGGCCTCGGCCTCGGCCTCGGCGGCGACGAGACCGAGGGTCCGCGCCGCGTCGCGCGCGCGCCCGGCGCTGCTGTAGAGGCAGATCATCGGGCCCTGCGCGGGCGCCACCGCGAAGGGGCGGGGGGCGTCGGCGGCACCCCGCGCGACGAAGAACCAGGTCTCCAGCCGGGCCGCCTGCTGCCACAGCGCGATCTGCGCGGTCGTGTCCCCGGGCGGCGCGGCGCGCACCGCCGCGTCGAGCCGGTCCAGCGCGGCGAGCATCTCGGGGGCGTTGTCGCGGGTCATCCGGTTCCTTCGTCGTCGGGGACCACCGCCGGCGGCCGGTCGGTGAAACCCTCTCACACGGCTCGTCGGAGCCCGCCGACGGCCGTCCCGGACGGTGAGACGCCGGGATTGTCCGCCCGCCCGGCAGGCCCTAGGGTCGGCACGAACGCCCCCGGGGAGCGCACGAGCGCTGAGAGTGCCGGCCGGACACCCGTGTCCCACCGGCAGACCCGTGGAACCTGATCTGGTTCGTACCAGCGAAGGGAGCAGGGCCGACGCCGTCGACCCCTGCGCCCGCACGCGCCCGCGCGACCGCGCACCGGGGCGCGGCGGCCGCGGGGGCCGTGGTGCGTCGTCGTGCACCCCTCGCCCCGGGGGCCCGACGAAGGGACCCGCATGACCGACACCACCCGGCCCGCACCGCCCCGGGACGACGCGCCGCGCGAGCGGCCCCCGCGGGCTCGCCGCCGCGGCCTGACCCTGCACGAGACGGTGCTCGTGGCCGTCCTGGGCGTCGTGTTCGGCTTCGTCTACTGGGCCGTCGTCCAGCTCTGGGCGCCGCTCCAGCTCGCGATGGGGCCGTTCGCCGACCTCGCGGCGAACGTCCTCGCCGGCGCGTGGATCGTCGTCGCCCCGCTCGCGACGTACGTCGTGCGCAAGCCGGGCGTCGGGATCCTCGCCGAGACCCTCGCCGCGCTCGTCGAGGTCGTGTTCCTCGCGTCGCCCGCCGGGCCGCTGCTGCTCCTCGTGGGGCTCGTGCAGGGCGCGGGCGCGGAGCTGCCCTTCGCCCTGACGCGCTACCGCCGGTACGGGTGGGGCGTCTTCGTCGCCTCGGGCCTGAGCGCGGCGCTCGTGACGTTCGCGTTCAACGCCGTGCGCCTCGGCTGGCTCGGCCAGGACCTCCTCGTGCTGCGCCTGGTCGTCCAGGTCGTCTCGTGCGTCGTCCTGTGCGGGATCGCCGCGCGGCTGCTCGGCGACGCGCTCGCGCGCACGGGCGCCCTCGACGCGTTCGCGATCGGGGCGCGCCGTGCGTGAGGGGCGCGCCGCCGCGTCCGGGCCGCGCGGACGGCACGAGGTGCAGGTCGCACGCGCCGGAGGGACCGGGCGCGCCGGGGGCGGCGCCGTCGTGCGGGCGCGCGACCTCGTCGTCCACGTGGGGCGCGAGGACCGCCGCGTGCTCGACGGCGTCGACCTCGCCGTCCCCGCGGGGACGGCGCTGCTCGTCGTCGGGCCGTCGGGGTGCGGCAAGTCGACGCTGGCGCGCGTGCTCGCCGGCGTCGTCCCGCAGACGCTGCCCGGGCGGGTCGCCGGGCACCTCGAGGTCGCCGGCGCGGACCCGCGGGACGTGCCCGTCGCGCGCCTCGCCGCGGACGTCGCCCTCGTCCAGCAGAGCCCGGGCGACCAGCTGTGCCTCGGGCGGGTCGACGACGAGCTGCGCTTCGCCCTGGAGAACCGCGGCGCCGACCCCGCCACGGTCGACGCGCGCGTCGCGAGCGCGCTCGCCGTCGCCGGGGTCGGCCACCTGCGCGACCGCGCGACGCACGCGCTGTCCGGCGGGGAGGCGCAGCGCGTCGCGCTCGCCGCCGCGCTCGTCGCCGACCCGGCCGTGATCGTCCTCGACGAGCCCACCGCGCTCCTCGACCCGGCGGGCGCGCGGGAGGTAGGGGCCCTCGTCGCCGGGCTCACCCCGCCGGGCACCGACCGCGCGGACGGCACGAGGGGCGCGTGCGGATCGCACGACGCAGACAGCGGTCCGCGCCGCGCGGTGGTGCTCGTCGAGCACCGCCTCGACGAGCTCGGCCGCCTGCCCGGCGCGACGCTCGTCCTGGACGACGACGGCCGGGTCGTCGCGCACGGGCCGACGCCGCACGTCCTGCGCGAGCACGCGGCCCGGCTCGCCCGACTGGGGTGCTGGCTCCCCCTCGCCGTGCGCCTCGAGGCCGCGGAGGCTCCCGGTCCCCTGGGGTCCGCCGCGACCGGCGCGTGGCTCGCCGGCCTCGCGGCCGCGCACAGCGGCGCGGGCGAGGGCACAGGCACGTGCGAGGGCACGGCGAGCGCGGTGCAGGCGACGGGCACGACCGCCGCGGCGGGCTCCCCCGCACTCCGCGCCCGGTCGTTCGCCGTGACGCGCGGCGGGACGCCCGTCGTGCGCGACGTCGACCTCGACCTGCGCGCGGGCGAGGTGCTCGCGGTCGTGGGGCCGAACGGCGGCGGCAAGTCGACCCTGCTGCGCGGGCTGGCCGGCCTCGAACCGACGACGGGGCACCTCGACGTCGCCGGGCCCGCGCCGGTCGCGATGGTCTTCCAGGACCCCGAGCACCAGCTCCTCGCGCGCACCGTGCGCGAGGAGGTCGCCTGGTCGCCGCGCCTCGCCGGCACGCCCGACGTCGACGAGAGCGTCGCGCGCACGCTCGACGCCGCCGGGCTCGCCCACCTCGCCGGGGCGAACCCGTTCCGCCTCTCGGGCGGCGAGCAGCGGCGCCTGTCGCTGGCGACGGCGACCGTCCTGGACCCGGCCGTCCTGCTCGCCGACGAGCCGACGTCCGGCCTCGACCGCGCCCGTGCCCTCGCGACCGCGCGCGAGCTGCGCCGGCTCGCCGACCGCGGCGGCGCGGTGGCTCTCGTGACGCACGACCTCGCGCTCGTCGCGCGCCTCGCGGACCGGGTCGCGGTCGTGGTCGACGGCCGCGTGGTGGCGGTCGGTGCGTCGTCCGCCGTCCTCGCCGACGACGCCCTGTGCGCCGCCGCGCGGCTCGTCCGGCCGCCGCTGGTCGACTGGTGGGTGCGGACCGGACGCGGCCTGGGGGTGGACCTGCGCGTGCTCGAGGACGCGCTCGACGCCCGCGTCCTCGCGCGGGACGCCGCCCCGGCGGTGCGCCGATGAGCCCGCTCGAGCGCTGGAACCCGACGGTCAAGCTCGCGACCGTGCTCGTGCTCTCGACCGCCGTGCTGCTCGTGACCGACCCCGTCACGCCCGCCGTCGGGCACGGCCTCGCCGTCGCGGCGCTGGTCGGTCTGGGCCGCGTGCCGCTGCGCACGGTGGTGCTCGGTCACGCCCCGTTCCTCGCCGTCGCGGCGAGCCTGCTCGTCGTCAACGTCGTGACCCGGACCGGGGGCGAGACGGTCGCCGTCGGGCCCCTCGCGGTGGGGGCGGACGGGCTCGCCGTCGGCGCGTCCCTCGCGCTGCGCACGCTCTTCGTCGGGGTGCTCTCCCTGACGCTGGTGCTCACCACGGACCCGGTGCGGCTCATGACGAGCCTGCACGAGCACGCCCGGCTGCCCGCGACGTGGACGTTCGCCGTGCTCGCGGCGCACCGCCTCCTCGAGGAGCTGCCCGCCACGTGGCACACCGTCCGGTGCGCGCAGGCCGTGCGGGACCCGCGCCGGACGCCGGGCACGCTGCCCCGGTCGCCGCGCGCGCTCGGCGCCGCGGCGTTCGCCCTGCTCGTCGCGGCGGTGCGACGGTCCGAGCGCCTCGCCGTCGCGATGGAGTCGCGCGGCCTGGGCGCCGGGCCGCGCACGGTGTCGCGACCCGTGCCGCTCGGGCCACCCGACGTCCTCGCCGCGGTCGCGGTGCTCGCGGTCGCGGCGGGCGTCGCCGTGCTCGGCGCGCACGCCGGGTGGCTCACCGGGGTGGACGCGCTCCTCCGGTGAGCCGGGCCGGTCCCGGCACGCGCCGGGACCGGCCGCGCGCTCAGGCGCCGGGGACGACCCGGGGCCAGAGGTCCTCGGCGGGCGGCGCCCACGTCGCCGGGTCGGCCTCCACCTGCTCGCCCGACCGGATGTCCTTCACCTGGTCCGGACGGTCCTCGCCCGGGTCGCCCGGGAACCACACGAACGGGATGCCGCGGCGGTCCGCGTAGCGGATCTGCTTGCCGAACTTCGCCGCGCTCGGCGCCACCTCGACGGGCACGCCCCGCGCGCGCAGCGCCGTGGCGACCGCGTCGGACGCCGGCCGCGACTCCTCGCTCGTCACCGCCACGACGACGGCGCTCGGCACCGCGCGCGTGGCCCGCACGAGGCCCGCCGACAGCAGGCGCGAGACGAGCCGCGAGACGCCGATCGACAGGCCCACGCCGGGGTAGGTCGTCGCGCCGTCCGACGCGAGCGTGTCGTACCGCCCGCCCGAGCAGATCGAGCCGAGCTGCTCGTGCCCGACGAGCAGCGTCTCGTAGACCGACCCGGTGTAGTAGTCGAGGCCGCGCGCGATCTTGAGGTCCGCGACCACGACGCCCGGCGCGCGCGTGCTCGACGCGTCGATGATCGCCGCGAGCTCGCCGAGGCCCGTCTCCATGAGCTCGCTCGTCACGCCGTGCTCGGCCGCGAGCGCCCGCACGCGCTCGACGACGGTCGAGTCCGAGCCGTGGATCCCCGCGAGCGCCAGGCACGCGTCGGCCTGCTCGGGCGTGGCGCCCGCCTCGGCGACGAGCAGGCCGGCGACCTTCTCGGGGCCGATCTTGTCGAGCTTGTCGATCTGGCGCAGGACGTCGTCGACCGCGTCGAGCCCGAGCCCGCGGTAGAAGCCCTCCGCGACGCGCCGGTTGTTCACGAGGACGCGCACCTCGGGCACGCCGATGTCGCGCAGCGCGCCGAGCGCCTCGGCCATGACGAGCGGGAGCTCGACCTCGAAGTGGTAGGGCAGCTCGCCCGCGCCGACGACGTCGACGTCGGCCTGGACGAACTCGCGGAACCGCCCGTCCTGAGGGCGCTCGCCGCGCCACACCTTCTGGATCTGGTAGCGCTTGAAGGGGAACGCGAGGTGCCCGGCGTTCTCCAGCACGTAGCGGGCGAACGGCACGGTGAGGTCGAAGTGCAGGCCGAGCTGCTTGTCGCCCCGGCCCGACGCCGCGGCGTCAGCCCCGTCGCCGGCCTCCTCCTGCAGGCGCCGCAGCACGTAGACCTCCTTGGAGGTCTCGCCCTTGCGCAGCAGCTGGTCCAGGGGCTCCACCGCGCGCGTCTCGATCCCGGCGAAGCCGTGCAGCTCGAACGTGCGGCGCAGCGTGTCGAGGACGTGCTGCTCGACGATGCGACCGTCGGGGAGCCATTCGGGGAAACCGGAGAGGGGTGTGGGCCTGGCCATGGGACCTGATCTTTCCAGACCCGGCGCCGGGCCCGGCAATCCGTCCGGCGCGCGCGCCGGACGGCTCAGGCGCCGCGCAGGTACGGGTTGGTCGCGAGCTCGCGCGCCACGGTCGTCGCGGGGCCGTGCCCGGGCAGGACGTCCCAGCGCGGGTCCAGGCGGGCGACGACGTCGCGCAGCGTCCGGGACATCGTCGCGCCGTCGCCGCCCGGCAGGTCCGTGCGCCCCACCGAGCCCGCGAAGAGCACGTCGCCGCTGAGCACGACGCCCCGGCCGGGGTCGCCGAGCAGGTACAGCGTCGACCCCTGCGTGTGCCGGGGCGCGCCCACCGCGCGCAGCGGCAGGTCGCCCCACGCCGGCTCGTGCACCTCGCCCGCGGCGACGTCGAACGTCCGCACGTCCTGCGGCTCGCGGTAGCGGTCCGGGAGCGCCCCCGCCGCGCGGAGCGCCGCGCCGAGGGGACCGAGACCCTCCGACGCGTCGGACGGCCCCTCGAGGGTGCCGAACGGGTCGGCGAGCCGGTAGGCGTCGGCGGCGTGCAGGACGAGCGGCACCCCGAGGCGCTCGCAGAGCGGCGCCGCGTCCCACGTGTGGTCCACGTGCCCGTGCGTCGCGAGGACCGCGCGCGGCACGAGGCCGCGGCGCTCGACCGTCGCCACGACCGCGTCCGCGACCCCGGCGCCCGCGTCGACGACCACGCACGTGCCGTCCGGGGCGGACACCACCGCGCAGTTCGTGCCGAAGGCCGGCGCGACGACGACCTCGACGACGACGTCCGGCGCGGGCGTGCCGGACGCCCGTCCGTCGCCGTCGCGCACGTCGCGGTCCGGGGTCGGGTGCTGCCCGGGAGGTCGGTCCACGCCCCCGAGGCTAGCCCGCCGTCCCCGGCGCCGGGGGCGCCCGGCGCACGCGGCCGATACCGGACCGTGACCTGCGGCGCGAGAAACCACGGGGTTCGGGCGCTCGCGGTGCCTAGACTGTCCCGTACCGACCTCGGGTGCACCGGGGTCGACCGTGCGCGCCGTCACGGCCGACGACGAAGGAGCTGGGGTGTCGACGAAGAGCAGGGAGCGCGAGCACGCGCGCCGCCGCCAGGAGAAGTGGGAGCGCCACGAGGCGCAGCTCCGGGCCCGGCGCCAGCGCACGTGGTCGGTCGTCGGCGTCGTCCTCGCGCTGCTCGTCATCGGCGGGGTCGTCTGGTGGGCGCTGTCCGCCGCGCAGGGCACCGACGCCGGGTCGAGCCCCACCACGGCGCCGTCCGGCGAGCACACGCTGCCCCCGGCGTCCGCGGCGGAGGGCCGCGAGTGGACGTCCACGCTCACGACGAGCGTCGGGGACGTCACCCTCAGCCTCGACGGCGCGGCCGCCCCGCAGGCCGTCGCGAACTTCGTCGCGCTCGCCGACTCGGGCTACTTCGACGGCACGTCGTGCCACCGCCTGACCACGTCCGGCATCTTCGTCCTGCAGTGCGGCGACCCGACCGGGACCGGCACGGGCGACCCGGGCTACGGGTTCGGCCCGATCGAGAACGCCCCGACCGACGACGTCTACCCCGCCGGGACGGTCGCCATGGCGCGCCAGGGCGGCGACGCCGAGTCGATGGGCTCCCAGTTCTTCCTCGTCTACGAGGACTCGACCATCCCGTCCGACGCGGCGGGTGGTTACACGGTGTTCGGCACCATCACGTCCGGCCTGGACGTCGTCCAGGCAGTCGCTGACGCGGGGACCGTGGACGGAGCCGGCGACGGCTCCCCCGCGACCCCGGTCACCATCGAAGGAGTTGAGACCCAGTGAGCGATCCCGCGAACAACCAGGCGAGCACGCCGGCAGCGGAGTCCGTGGAAGCGGACGTGACCGGACGGGTCGAGGCGACCGAGACGGAGGCCACCGCGCCTGCCGCTGCCACCGACGCCCCGGAGACGGCCGAGGCCGCCGCCACCGAGCAGACCGCGCCCGACGAGACGGCGCCCGAGGCCGGGGCTTCCGCGACCGAGGAGCCCACCCCGGCGGCCGAGGAGACCGCCGAGGCGGAGACGGCGACGGAGCAGCCGGAGACCGAGCCGACGCCCTCGGCCACCGCCGAGCCGACGGCCGACGCCGACGAGCCCGCCGCCGCGGAGAGCACGTCGGTCGAGACCGCGGCGGACGAGGCTCCCTCCGACGAGACCGCGTCGGCGCAGCCCGAGGCCTCCGCGGAGGCCGAGGAGACCGCCCCCGCGACCGAGGAGCCCGCACCGGCGACCGAGGAGCCCGCGGCGACGGAGGCGGCGCCCGCCGCCCGCCCGACGCCGCGACCCGCTCCGCGGCCGAAGCCGTCGGCGGTCCCGCACCCGCCGCGCAAGCCCGCGCCGTCGGGCACGGCGGCCCCCGCACCGGCGGCTCCCGACGTCCCCGCCGTCCCGGCCCTCGCCGACGACTCGGCCGCCGCCAAGGCCGCCGCCGGGTTCGGCCGGGTCGACGAGGACGGCACCGTCTACGTCCGCGAGGAGGCCGGCGAGCGCGCGGTGGGCCAGTTCCCCGGTGTCGACGCCGACGAGGCGCTCACGCTCTACGTGCGGCGCTACCTCGACCTCCAGGCGAAGGTCGCCCTCTTCGAGGCCCGCCTCGCGGGGACCGACCTGTCGGTCAAGGAGATCGACCAGACGCTCGCGCGCCTCGCCGAGGAGACGGCGGAGCCGTCGGCCGTCGGCGACCTCGACGGCCTGCGCGCCCAGGTCGCCGGCCTGCGCACGGTCGCGGCCGGGCGCCGCAGCCAGCTCGAGGCCGAGCGCACCGCCGCCAAGGCCGCGGCGCTCGCCTCGCGCACGGAGATCATCGAGGCCGCCGAGAAGATCGCGGCGACCGACCCGAGCCGCATGCAGTGGCGCCCCGCGGGCGAGGAGCTGCGCGGTCTGCTCGAGCGGTGGAAGGACGCCCAGCGCTCCGGTCCGCGCATCGACCGGTCGAGCGAGGAGGCGCTCTGGAAGCGCTTCAGCCACGCGCGCACCGCCTTCGACCGCGAGCGCCGGCACTACTTCGCCGAGCTCGAGCAGCGCAACTCCTCGGCCAAGGCCGCGAAGGAGAAGCTCGTCGAGGAGGCCGAGGCCCTCGCCACGAGCACGGACTGGGGCCCGACGGCCGGCGCCTACCGCGACCTCATGGCGCGCTGGAAGGCCGCGGGCCGCGCGAGCCGCCGCGACGACGACGCCCTGTGGGCGCGCTTCCGGGCCGCGCAGGACACCTTCTTCCAGGCGCGCGACGCGGCGAACTCGGCGACGGACGCCGAGTACGCGGCGAACCTCGTGGTCAAGGAGGCGCTGCTGTCCGAGGCCGAGGCGCTCGTGCCGGTGAAGGACCTCGCGGGCGCGAAGTCCGCCCTGCGCGACATCCAGGAGCGCTGGGAGGAGGCCGGGCGGGTGCCGCGCGGCGACCTGCAGCGCGTCGAGGGCCGCCTGCGCGCGGTCGAGAACGCGGTGCGCGACGCCGAGCAGGCCCAGTGGACGCGCACGAACCCGGAGACGCGCGCCCGCGCCGAGGGCGCCGCGGCCCAGCTCGAGGCCGCGATCGACGCGCTCGAGGCGGACCTCGCAGCCGCCCGCGAGCGCGGCGACTCCCGCGCCGTCGCCGACCTGGAGACCGCGCTCACGGCGCGCCGGGCCTGGCTGGAGCAGGTCGTGCGCGCCGCGGAGGACTCGCGCGGCTGACGCCGTCCGAGGGGCCGGCACCCGTCCACAGACGGGTGCCGGCCCCTTGTGCGTGCCCGCGCGGTCGCGGCACGGTGTCTGCGTGACCTCCTCGCCGACCGTCGACCGCTCGTACGGCCCGCTCGGGCGGCTCCTCGTCCCGGCCGAGCCCGAGGTGGGTCTCCTCGTGCGCGCGGACGAGGTCGGCGGCGCGGTCGCGTTCCAGGACCTGCTGCGGTCGGGCGCGCTCGTGCTCCTGTGGGACGGCGTGGCGGCGCCCGCCGCGGTGCCGCGCACGGCGACGCTGCGCGCCCTCGCCGTGCGCGACCTCGTGCCCGAGCGGACCGTCGTCGCCGGCGAGGCCGCGGCGTGGGTCCTGTGCGGCGGGCGGCGACCGGACCGGCTCGACGTGCTCTACCCCCCGGGCACGCACCGCCCCGCGCCCCTGCCGGGGCGGGTGCCGCGCCAGGCACTCGTCCTGGCGAGCGAGACGCAGGTCGTCGCGGGGGTCCTCGTCACGGACGCGCGGCGCACGGCGCTCGACGTCGCGAGCCGCTGCGACCCCGACCGCGCGCTCCCCGTCCTGCGCCGGCTGCGCGACCTCGCCGGGCTCGACGTGGCCGCGACGACGCGCTCGCTCGAGCTCCGGTACCGGTGGGCGGGACGGGAGCGGGCACGCGCCGTCCTCGCCGCCCTGCTCGCCGAGGAGGGTGGGCCGGGCTAGGTTGGGCCGCATGGCCGCAGCGACGACGCCACCGGTGGAGCTCGAGGTCGGGGGGCGCACCGTGCGCGTGACGAGCCCCGACCGGGTCGTGTTCCCGCGCCGGGGGGTGACCAAGCTCGACGTCGTGCAGTACTTCCTCGCGGTCGGCGACGGCATCCTCGGCGCGCTCGTGGACCGCCCCACGACCCTCGAGCGGTGGCCCAAGGGCGTGTTCGAGGGTGCCCGCATGAGCACCCGGACCGACAACAGCGGCGACGCGTTCTACCAGAAGCGCATCCCGAAGGGCGCGCCCGACTACGTCCGGACGGCGCGCATCGCGTTCCCCAGCGGACGCACCGCGGACGAGGTGTGCCCCACCGAGCTCGCCGTCGTCGCGTGGGCCGCGAACCTCGGCACGCTGACGTTCCACCCGTGGCCGGTGCGCGGCGAGGACGTCGAGGCGGTCGACCAGCTGCGGATCGACCTCGACCCGCAGCCGGGGACGGACTTCGACGACGCCGTCCGGGTCGCGCCGGTGCTGCGCGAGGTGCTCGACGAGCTCGGGCTGCCCGGGTATCCGAAGACCTCGGGCGGCCGGGGCATCCACGTGTTCGTTCCGGTGTCTCCGGAGTGGGACTTCGTCGCGGCGCGTCGCGCGACCATCGCCGTGGGGCGCGAGCTCGAGCGCCGGCTCCCCGACCAGGTCACGACGAGGTGGTGGAAGGAGGAGCGCGGGGCGAAGATCTTCGTCGACTACAACCAGATGGCGCGCGACCGGACCATCGCCTCGGCGTACTCGATCCGCTCGAACCAGCGCGCGACGGTCTCCGCGCCGCTGCGCTGGGAGGAGCTGGGCGACGTCCACCCGGACGATTTCGACGTGCTGACGATGCCCGCGCGCTTCGCCGAGGTGGGCGACCTCTTCGCCCCGCTGCGCGCCGACCGCGACGACCCCGGTGCGTCGCTCGAGGCGGCGCTCGAGCTGTCCCGGCGCGACGAGGCCGAGCACGGCCTGGGCGACCTGCCCTACCCGCCCGAGTACCCGAAGATGCCCGGGGAGCCCAAGCGCGTCCAGCCGTCCCGAGAACGGCGAGATTCCAACGCTTAGCCCCCAGCGAACCGCCCACACGGCGCCCGCACAACGCTCACTCCACTGATATTCTTGACCCGTGAGCGACACCAGTCTGCGTGACCTCGGGCAGTCCTTCGCCCGCCACCTACGTGCCGAAGGCAAGGCCGCCGGCACCCTGCGGCTGTACGGCCAGTCCGTCACGTTCTACTCCGACTGGCTCGAAGCGAACGGCAAGCCCGCCACCGTCGCCCACCTCACGCGCCGCGAGATCCGCGACTGGCTCGCCGACCTCGGGACCGAGAAGCAACCCGGAACCGTCAAGACCCGCTACCGCGGCCTGCACCGCTTCTGCACCTGGCTCGTCGACGAGGGCGAGATCGACACACACCCGATGACGGGCATCTCTCCCCCGACCCTCAAGCCGAAGCCCGTGCCCGTCCTGAGCGACGACGAGCTCACCCGACTCATCAAGGCGTGCTCCGGCCGCGACTTCTACTCACGCCGCGACGAGGCGATCATCCGCGTCCTCCTCGACTGCGGCATCCGTGTCGCCGAGCTGTGCGGGATGACGCTCGACTCCGTCGACCTCAACCACGAGATGGCGTTCGTGACCGGCAAGGGCAACAAGCAGCGCCCCGTGTACTTCGGAGCCCGCACCGTCGCCGCCCTCGACCGCTACCTGCGCGCCCGCTCCTCGAGCCGCTGGGCACACCTGGACGCGTTCTGGCTGACCCAGCGCGGCGCCCTCAGCCCGGACGGCGCTCGCGACCTGATCCGCGTGCGCGGCGAGCAAGCAGGGATCGAGCACTTGCACCCGCACCGGTTCCGACACACGTTCGCGCACGACTTCCTCATGAACGGCGGCCAGGAGCGCGACCTCAAGCGCCTTGCAGGATGGACGTCGGACACGATGCTCGAGCGGTACGGGGCGAGCGCAGCTGACGCCCGAGCACGGGCCGCGTCCCAGCGCCTGCGCCGCGGCGACCGGGTCTGATTCTTGAGTGCCTTGTACTGTCGGTGCCTTGTAGTAGAGTCCGAATTGAAAGGCGCGATAGGCGCCTGAGATCCGTTTTCCCGCCTCGGCGGGTTACGAGCAGGCGCGGGTTTTCCGCGGCCCGCAGGAAGGGTTCACTTGTCATGCCCCAAGCCGACCCCAGTCGCACGCGCCTGCTACAGCTCCTAGACCAGGAGCTCGATTACCACCCTGACGAAGGCTTCCACAGTGGACCCAGGGCCTCCGTCTTCGATCTCACGCTCCGGGCCGAGCGCGAACCGGCCGCCCGCGCCTATGCAAGAGTTCACAAAGCACGGTGGCCGGCGACGGAAACCTCCTGGCGCAAGCACCTCACGGAGCTTTGCGAGAAGATCGGCGGCGACATCGCGGCATCCAAGCTCCGCACGGTAGCCAAGAGGCTCCGAATCGAGCAGCAGACGATGACACCGTACAACTTCACGCTCAGGTACAACCGATTCATCCCGGACCTTGACTGGCGCGGCGGCCTTACAGACGATCGCCTAGCCCAGTTGCCCGCAATCCTGTCGAATCTGACGGGTCAAGGACACCGCAACCCGGCACGGCTGTTTACTTTCGAGGAAGTCCAGCAGGAGTTCCACCTGACCAACGCCGAACTGTGGGAACTAGTTCGGCGCTTTGGCCTGGATCCCATTAAGGTCGGACACCAGAAGTTCCGGCTACACCTGCATGACGTCCTCTGGCTTCGTGAACTAGAGGCCGAGTTCGCTGATCAACAACCGTAGACCATTCCCTAATCAGGGGCCCCTAGTCGGGGGCCCCTTTTTCTATGCCCGAATAGGAGTACAACCATGACTCTTGAGATGACTCCCGAGGAGCGACGCCTGCGGTCCCAGATCGGCGCCCACCGCTCATGGGCAAACACTGAGGACCGCTCCGCCCGAACCGCGCCCGCACGCCGCGCGATGGACCAGAAGTTCCTCGACCAGGCCGGCGGCGACCCCGTCCGTGCCGCGCACCTGCGCAAGGCCTTCTACGCCGAGATGGCCCTCAAGTCCGCGCGTGCACGCCGCGCAGCGTCGCTCCTTCGCAGGAGCGTGCCGACCGGCCTCAGCGACGCCGCCTGAACCCCTAACCCCCGCGAGATCCCCCAGAGCCTCGACGAATCGCCGCGTCGGGGCTCTCTCCATGCCCCCGGGAGGGCCCAATGAACGACCAGCCGACCAACCTCACCGCCGCACGCCTCGACCTCAAGGACCGGCTCACACGCGTCGCACGACGCACGCCGACCTGGTCCCCCGACGAGATCGAGCTCATGCACCGATGCCTCGACCTGTTCCGCGAGGAAGCCAAGCGCGTCCGTCGCGAGCACGGCCTGCGGGGTGAGGGCTGATGGACCGCTACAAGTGGCGAGACGCCGTCCTCGAGTCCGACCTGACGTCCACGGAGAAGCTGGTTGCTCTCGTGTTCGAGTGGCACGCGTCCCAGGGCACGGGGCGTGTCTGGTGCGCCCCTGAGCGACTCCAGGCCATGACGAGCCTCGGCCGCACCGCCTGCAAGCGCGCGGTCCAGCACCTCATCTCCCTGGGCTGGTTGACCGTCACCGAGCAGGCACGTCAGCACCGTGCGGCACGGTACGCACTCATCATCCCCAGAGGGTCGGGAGGTGACCCCCTGGACGAGACCAGAGGGTCACTTGAGGACACCAGAGGGTCATTTGAGACCGTCAGAGGGTCGCGAAGTGACCCCGATCCCTGTTCTATCCCCGTTCATAACCCCGAAGAGAGCGCCCCGCCCTCGAATCTGACTTCGTCGGGGAAGGGCACACGGCTCCCCAAGGACTGGACGCCAAGCGTCGAGCTCAAGGCCTGGACTCGTGAGAACTTCCCCCAGCTCCACGGGCCAACCGTCGCTGAGAACTTCCGCGACTGGTACTGGGCGGCAGCAGGCGCCAAGGGCATGAGAGCCGACTGGGATGCCACCTGGCGCTCCTGGTGCCGCAGAGAGGCCGGCGATTCGCCTCCTGGGGGCGGTCGCGCCCGGGAAGCCAACTACTTCTGCGAACCGTGCGGCAGAGCGCATCCACTCGGCAAGCACAACAAGGCGAAGAACCCGGGCATCACATCGGAGAACGCCTGGATGTTCCGCTGAGCCCTCAAGGAGACCTCATGAACCGCCTCTGCACCTGCGGACACACCTTCCGCATCCACGGCCGCCGCTGGATCCCTGACGGCAACTGCCGCGCCTACAACAACCTCGACGGGCCCTGCCCCTGCGAGGACTACACCGACCAGCAACACGAACGAGAGGCCCAATGAAACCCCTCGAAGCCCAAGTCATCACAGCCAACACCAGACACGCCCTCGTGCAATGCCCCTACTGCGGCAACCAGCACCGGCACGACATCAACATCCCCGGCTTACAACGCCGCGCCCCCGGATGCGGACTCCACCGCTCCCCAGCCCAGCGCCTCGCCGGCTACACCTTCACCACCTAAGGAACACCGATGACCGAATGCACCTGCGAATGCACCTGCGGCGCCGCACAAGCCACGCAAACCCCGAACAGCACGCCCAACCCCAACCAGACCGGAAACGGCCTCCTAGGGGCCCTAGAACGCGCCGTAGGAGCCACCACAAGCACCCTCGCCCTCAACGGCACAGGCATCCCCAACGCCGCCGCAGCAGCCCTCGGCGCCGGCACCACCATCGAAGGAAACTGACCATGACCGCCTACGCAGACTTCATCGACCGCATCGACGCCATCCTCACCATCCCCGGCACCAGCGTCACCGGCGACTTCACCAACGCCCGCGCCGGCTACGAACACCTCGTCGACCTCCTCGTGGAGGAACACCACACCACCCAGGCCAAGCTCAACCAGGCCGTCGCCACCGGAGACGCCAAGCTCATCCGAGGAGCCCTCGCCGCGCACCTCCTCGCCGACCTTGGATCCCGCGACTACGACGCCCGCAACGAGACCGAGCGAGCGACCCTCGCCACCCTCCGCCTCGCCTACAGGGCCACCGCCGACGCCAACTACCAGGCCGTAGCAACCCACTACAACAACACCGCCAAGACCCTCCTCGACGACGTCGCGGCCGTCGACATCAGCGCCCGCCCCGAGGACGTCATCTCCGGCACCGCCAAGGCCCGCACCGCATGGGAGTACGCACCAACCCATGCGCAGGCCGTCGCCGTCGCCTCAGCACTCCTCCACGATGCGGCAGTCCTCGCAGGCGCCCAGCTCCACCACACCACGCACGAACAGGTCACCGACCAGCGCGTCGCACTCACCCTCGACCCGAGCACCATCGGGATCCGCGAACTCTGGGCACTGTGGGACCAGGACGAACCTCACCGCGCCGGACGCTTCGGAGCGCTCGCAGCAGTAGGACTCAAGCTCCATGCAGCGAACCTCGACGACTTCGCGCCGCAGCGTCGCCCCAAGCCCTACGAGACGCACTACATCCCGAGCGGACACGGGCACGCACCCGTGCAGCTCGATCCTGAGGACCCGAAGAGCTACGCGCAGATCGCGTAACCGTCCGCCGCCTGGGATCCGGTGACATCGCCAAACCGGATCCCAGGCATGGGGCACCACCCCCTCCCCCCACCCGCACGGCGCCCCCTTTAGGCATAGCGCCTCATCTCTCTGCGGGTTTTTTCCACACGGGGGGATATCGCGGCGCTACGCCTAGGGGAGCGCCTTCACGGGGAGGGGAGGGGGTACCGCCCGGTCATCGACGGCTAATCAGGGCTTCGATTTCGCGGGCGGTCCTGTCTAGTTCGAGGTGCACCTCGACTGCGTGACGCTTGTAGGCGGGGATGTCGTCGCGCTCTCCGTACTCGCGCGCTTCCTCGAGGGTGCTTCCTCGCTTGTCGGCCCACGTCTTGGGGAGTCTTTGCGGTCCGAGCAGGTGCAAGATCGCCGCGGCCTCAGCCTGCATGTCGCGGCTGACTTGAGGGTTTTCATGGCCGGCCCGCTCGATGTTCCGCGCTAGGCGCACCAGCGCGTCGAGGTCGTACATGTGCTTGGCGTGCTCGAGGGCAGCGCGCCGGTCCTCGGCCGCGATCACGCGAGCGTTCTTCCGGTCTTGCGCCCCGACGACGAGGGCTATGACGGCGGCGAGGACTGCCGCGACGGCGACGGCGCTCTGTATCCAAAGGTTAAGCATGGTGGCTGTGGTCTCGTCCATGCCGGGGAACCTACCCAGCCACCTCCCACACGCTCGACGGCCCTGGCCCGCACCTCTCGCGGGCCAGGGCTTCTCTGCACTCACAATCGGGAAGGCCAAACGAATGGCAAGCGGTGTGAAGAACTACGACGTCGAGGTCAACGGCGTCATCTACACGACTACGACGCTGACCTCCGTGACGGTCTCTGGGCGGACCCCGGAGACGGAGTACACGTGTCGTGTGCGGGCCAGGGATAACGCGGGGAACACGTCGGCGTGGTCGTCTCCGATCGTGGTGGAGACTGCGGCGTCGGGTGGTGATGTCACGAACCCGACGACACCGACCGGACTCAACTCGTCCAGCATCACGCAGACGGGTGCGGTCGTGTCGTGGACGGCGTCTACGGACAACGTGGCGGTGACGAAGTACCAGGTTGAGGTCAACGGCTCCAACCTCGGCGACGAGTCCACGTCCCTGTCCCGCACCCTGTCCGGCCTGACGGAGAACACGTTGCAGTCGGTGCGGGTGCGTGCCGGTGACGCGGCGGGCAACTGGTCGGCGTGGACGACGGCGCACACGTTCACGACCCTGTCGTCGGGTGGTGGCGGTGGCGGCACCCCGGTCGCGGCCTACGCGTTCTCGGAGGGTTCCGGCACGACGTCGGCGGACGCGGTCGGCACCCGGCACCTTTCCGGGCTCGCATCATCGGCGAGCTGGGTCGCGGGCCACACCGGCAACGGTCTGTCTTACAACGGCGGTGTCATCACCGTGCCCACGATCACAGGACTCCAAACGGCCAGCAGGACCCTGATGTTCTGGGCCCGGCCTGGCGGCCTCGGTGACGGGTGGTGGGTGCAGTTCCTCATCACCGCGCAGGACACGGCCGCGTGGGGCATCGGCAAGATCAACGGCGGCCTCTACTGCCGTGCCCGCATCTCCGGCGCCCCGCAGAACCTCACCCAGGCGGCACTCCCGGTCAACGAGTGGCACCACGTCGCCATCACGTACGACGGCAGCACGTTCCGCGGCTACGTCAACGGTGTGCAGTTCTCGTCGCAGGCCCTCACGGGGACGATCGACACGGCGAACTCGGCGCTCATCTTTGACGCCGGCGCGCAGGTCCAGATCGACGACCTCAGGTTCTACAACACGGCGCTGACGGGTGGTCAGATCACGACGGCGATGGACACCCCTGTATACCACCACGAAGCCCCCGACCCGCCGCTCGGCGGGTCGGGGCTCGAGAAAACCTATCGCGACAGGAGGGCTCGAAACGCTGCCTGAAGGCCCTCTGGATCTTCCGTCCACAAGCCCGCCAGTGGCAGCCCGAGCTCCGAACCGTCGTCGAAGCGCACAATGCCTTGAGGAACTCCGGGCCAGGGCACGCCCTGACTCGATGTTGCACCGACTTCGACGCTGGCAACGCGTGCGAAGTCTCTGACCGTCACTGGGACATAGTCCGGGTCGGAGCCAGGCGAGAGGACAAGCGACGCCGTCACGATGGCGCGCTTGCCAATCGCGATGACCGCGACCGTCGGCAGAGGCCCCGACGTGTCGTGTGCCAACTCGACGTACTCCGGAGCCTCCTCTTGTCCGAGGCCGAACGCCAGCGAGTCGGCGAGCGCCCTCCACCACGTCCTGACGCGACCGGATCCGAATAGGTCGGGTGCCTTGCGAATCTGGTCGAGGAGACGGTTGTAGATGAATTCTGCGCGTTCGCTGCTCATGCCACGATCCAAGCACCGACCACCCACGCAGACCCCCCGGGGCTTGGAGCCTGTCGTCTAGCGTCGACCCCCACTGGCGTGGGAGGCTCCGTGCCCATGGGACTACGGGACTGGTGGTTTGGGACAGTTGAGCGAGGGGTCCAACAGGATGGGACGGAAGTCAGCTGCACCTTTGCCGGGCAAACGATTCTCCTATCCCATTACCAGGAGATCCGAGCTGACTTTGAGGCTGTGTGCTCAGAAGTTCACTTGTATCGCGGCGGCGACGAGGGTATGGAATCGTATGGCCTTCCACCCGACCCTCGTTGGCTGGCGCCGGATCCGGCCGACGCTGATGCCGCTGCGATGAAGTCGCTGGTGCTAGCGGGGTACGTGCCAGAAATTCAATGGCCCGTAATTACATTTGAGTTTGGATCTGCCGTGCCTGGTCGCCTTCAGTGGCAGGCGGTGCGCGTTGGCACCAATCCGGGAATGGACCTCGGGTACCAAATGCAGAGGTCGGCGATGGCCGAGAACTTGTCTAGCGATGACTTTGCGGCGAAGCTGCGGGACCGCTCGGAGCAACTGTCGGCGGCGCTGTTAGGGGCATACACTTCGTCGGTGCGTCGAGTGCTTGAGTCGGACCAGCGGCGGTCGGTCCCGATTCGAAGCTGGAGCCTGCTGGCGCGATCTGCGGTGTGGGTCACTGGTGCCGCGCTTCTCCTATGGCTGGTACTTGCGGCCCCGCTGCTGCCACTTCCGGCAGTGCTTATCGCTGCGATCGCGCTTGCGACTGCGATCAGTACCGTCGCGAAGGCGATTCGGATTCGCATGCTGGATGGAAATACTCGACGCTGGCAACGCGGCCCAACTCGATTGCGGGTGACATCACGCCAGGAGGTACGCGAAGCCAGAGCAAATACCCATCGCGATCTCTGGTTTGGTGCTGGAGGAACCCTTTTCGGCGCCGTCGTCGGTTGGCTTGGCACATGGCTTCTGGGAAGCGGCTGACCCCAGCCCGCGTGCGAGACGCACGCGGCGGACTCGAGGTAGCACGGGGCGATAAGCTCCCATGACCAACGACCATGCCCCCGACTCGCCGAGCAGGCGAGCCGGGGGCTATTCGCATATCAGGGGCCATGCACCCCTGGGCGCCACTTCATGTCGGGCACCGGTCCATTCCAGCCGTCAGGGACCGGTTGATAGCGATAGTCAATCTTGTCCTCGAACTTGCCGAAGTCCTTGCGCGTGAGCGGGTGGAACGGCGCTTCAGCCTCATCCGGCCTCTCTGGCCGCAGCTCGATCCTTCCCACCGACTTTGCGCCTGGGATCGCGAGCCAGATCGCTGTCTCGACCTCAACTTCCGTCTCATCACGGACTTGAAGAAGTGCGTAGCGGAAGTCCTTGTCCGCCGAGACCAGAACGGCAACGTCAATGCGGTCCCGCGCAGCGTCCAGCAGCATCTCAGTCGAGAGACGAACATCGACGCCCTTCTCGACCGGCTCCCCCCGCGCGTAGTCCAATGTGTGGCGAAAGACTCCGCATCCCCAGCGTTCCCATTGGGCGGCGCGCTTCGCCTCCATTAGTGCACCACGAGGATCCCGCCCTGGGTCGGGGGCGCCGCGAAACACCTTGGCCATCGTAAGCTCGTGCGTATCTCTGCGAGGCACAGCCGCTGGCCCGGGAGATTGAAGCGCTACCCTCTTTGCGAGGTAGTCAGGATTGATGTTCCCCCGGTAGCCGGGCTCGTACTCAAGGCCAAACGCGTCACGCGCTCCGGAGTAGACGTTGCTGTAGTCAATGTAGACGCCGACGCGCTTCTTCGACACGCGAGTCCCCCATGGGTGACAAGAAAGATGGCCCGGCACCCCCGAGGGGGAAGACCGGGCCGCAACTGCGGTCTACTCTATCCACCCTGGGGTGCATGTGCAATGTGACCTGGGTCTCGTCTTGGCCCAGTTGACTTCGGAAGGGTGGTCGACACATCGTCAGCCCGGAACCAGTGGCACCGCTCTGACCGGACGTCGGCCGGGTCGGTGAGCCAACACACCATCACGTGCTCGGCGGTCCACCTGATGGCCCGACCGGGAACGAACTCCTCCCGGTCAGGCCACAGGGTGCGCACGATGACAGGCCTGCTCGGCTGTGGCCGAAGCGGGATGCTGGGCGGCATCTCAGAGTTGAGCGGCCGGCCCAGGTTGTCGAACATGTGTTCGAGTGTAGGCCACCTAGAGGCGTCGCGATCTTGCCGATCGGCGCAGCAAGTTGGGGTCGTGCGTGTTGAGCTCCACGTAACGGTCGAGGTTCGCCTGGGAGTAGCGGACCAGCCTTCCCACCTTGATGTGGGGCACCTCGTGTCGGTGGTCTCTCATCCACGTCACGGTGACCCCGAGGCGCCGCGCCGCCTCTTTGCTGTCGAACAAGGGCTCAGGTGCGTCGTCGTCGGTTCGTGTCATGGCAGGCACCGTAAAGGCACTTTCGGCAGCAATTCAAGCAAAGTGCCCGAATGTGTCCGAAAGTGCCCAAACGGATACCGGCCTAGCGCCGCATGCGCTCCGAGGGAAGCGCCAGGATGAACGCCCTCAGCTCCTCGCGTTCGATGACCGGCTTCGTGCCGGAGTAGTGGGCGGCGAGGTCGCCCTTGCGGACGGCGTCGCGGAGCGTTGTCTCACTGAGCCCGGTCGCCAGGGCGGCACCGGGGATGTCGTAGGACACCGAGGTGATCTCGATCGTCATGCCCGGACCCTAGGCCGCGGGTTCCAGAAATCGTCCTCAGGCACCGCCAGCACCCGGCGTGCATCCTCGACCACGTCCGCCTCCCACGACACCTTGCCCGTCATGCGCTGTGAGAACTCATCAGGGCTCAGCCCGACTGAGATCGCCACCCAAGCGTGCATCTGGTCGCGATCCTCAATCCACGCCCGCAGCACCTCCGACGCGTCAAGGGTGGGTGTCATGACGCGGGGTTCAGAAGCGCGGCGCCGTGATGCTCGAGCCCGAGCACTTCGCCGGCGCGGGCGACCTCGTTGACGAACCAGGGCGTCGTGCCGCTCAGGCGGTGCTTGAGCTGGTCGCCCGTGAGTCCGAGCTCTGCCGCGAACTGCCGGCGGGTCATGCCCCGCTCGGCCAGGTGCCGCTTGATGTTCCGCGAGACCGTCAGGGTCAGGGTCTTCACGGTGTCACGAACCTCGTTGCGTCCGCTCTCTCCGGTCGGGCGCGCGATAGCGTTGCTCATGGTTCCAGTCCTCCTATGGCTGGTGCCAAGGTCCCTGGTGGGTGTTGCCGCACCTGCCGGGGACCGCCTATGTCCGCCACCATACTCCCCTGATAACCTCGCGCACAACGGTTTGGCGAAAGTCCCGTATTCGTTGGTATCGCAACGCTCAGCACAGCGCTCACGTGGGCGGCACCCCGAAGATGCCCGGGGAGCCCAAGCGCGTCCAGCCGAGCAAGGACCGCGACCGCCCGCGCGGGACGGACGCCGGGGCGGGCACCCCGGCTGACACCGGGACGGCCTGACGCCGGCGCCCGACGGGACGCGTCAGGCGCTGCCCGGGGCGCCGGGCAGCAGGTCGCCGAGCGCGTAGCGCACCGGCTCCTCGAGCTGGTCGTACGTGCACGACGCCGGGTCGCGGTCGTCGCGCCAGCGGCGGAACTGCGCGGTGTGCCGGAACCGCGTGCCCTCCATGTGGTCGTACGCGACCTCGAGCACGCGCTCGGGTCGCAGCGGCGTGAACGACAGGTCCTTGCCCGCGCTCCACCGGGAGACCGCGCCGGGCATGCGCTCCCCCGCCGGGTTCTCCCAGCCCGCCCACGGGTGGGCGTCGGCCTCGGGGGTCCCCGGGGCGACGACGAGCGGCTCGAGCTCGGCGACGAGCGCGGCCCGGCGCGCCGTCGGGAACGACGCGGCGACCCCGACGAACTGCAGGTGGCCCGCGTCGTCGTGCAGGCCGAGCAGGAGCGAGCCGACGAGGGGCTCCGCCGCCGTCGAGGACTTGTGCAGCCGGTACCCGGCGAGCACGACGTCGGCCTCGCGGCCGTGCTTGATCTTGAGCATCGCGCGCTTGTTCGGCTGGTAGGTCCCGTCGAGCGGCTTCGCGACCACGCCGTCGAGCCCGGCCCCCTCGAACGTGTCGAACCACTCGCGCGCGACCGCGACGTCGCGCGTGCGGGGGGTGGCGTGCACCTGGGGGCCGTCGAGCCCGAGGCCGTCGAGCACCTCGTGGCGTCGCGCGAGCGGCTCGCGCGTGAGGTCGTCGTCGCCCAGCGCGAGCACGTCGAACACGACGAGGCTCGCGGGCGTCTGCTCGGCGAGGAGGCGCACGCGGGAGGCGGCCGGGTGGATGCGCTGCTGGAGCACCTCGAACTCGAGCCGGCCGTCCTGCGCGACGACGATCTCGCCGTCGACCACGCACCGCTCCGGCAGGGCGGCGCGCACGGCCTCGACCACCTCGGGGAAGTAGCGCTCCATGGGGCGCGCGTTGCGGCTGTCGAGGCGCACCTCGTCGCCGTCGCGGTAGACGATCGCCCGGAAGCCGTCCCACTTCGGCTCGTAGACGTACCCGCCCGGCGTCCCGTCCGGCTCGGGCACCGCCGCGACGGACTTCGCGAGCATGGGCAGGACGGGCGGCGTCACGGGCAGGTCCATTCGCCCGATGCTGCCACCGGCGCCGCGGCGCCGCGAGGCGTCGGTCGGCGCGACCCGGCGGTGCGGGACGCCGGACGACGGGCCGTCAGGCCGGCAGCGGCGGTGCGGCCTCGGCGCGCGAGCCGGTGATGCGGTAGACGTCGAACACGCCGTCGACCTTGCGCACCGCGCTGAGGACCTGCGCGAGGTGGCCCGGCTCCGCCATCTCGAAGACGAAGCGCGACATCGCCACGCGGTCGTTCGACGTCGAGACGGTCGCCGAGAGGATGTTGACGTGGTGGTCGGACAGCACGCGCGTGACGTCCGACAGGAGCCGCGCCCGGTCGAGCGCCTCGACCTGGATCTGCACGAGGAACATCGTGTTGCTGCCCGTGGTCCACTCGACGTCGACGATGCGCTCCGGCTGGGTGCGCAGCCCCACGACGTTGCCGCAGTCCGCGCGGTGCACGCTCACGCCCTGCCCGCGCGTGACGAAGCCGATGATCTCGTCGCCCGGCACCGGGGTGCAGCACTTGGCGAGCTTGACCCAGATGTCGTCGACGCCCTTGACCATGACCCCGGGGTCCCCGGTGCGCACGCGCCGCGCGGTCTGCCCGGGCCGGGCCGTCTCCGCGACGTCCTCGACCGTGCCCTCGTCCCCGCCCATCGACTGCACGAGCTTGGACACGACGTTCGCCGCCGAGACCTGGCCCTCGCCGATCGCGGCGTACAGGGCCGTGACGTCGGCGAAGCGCATCTCGTTCGCGAGCGCGACGAGCGTCTCGTGCGAGAGCAGGCGCTGGATCGGCAGGTTCTGCTTGCGCATCGCCTTGGCGAGCGCGTCCTTGCCGTGCTCGACGGCCTCCTCGCGCCGCTCCTTGGAGAACCACTGGCGGATCTTGTTGCGCGCGCGGGGGCTCTTGACGAACGCCAGCCAGTCGCGGCTCGGGCCCGCGTTCTCCGACTTGGACGTCAGGACGTCGACGGCGTCGCCGTTCTCCAGCGTCGAGTCGAGCGGGACGAGGCGGCCGTTGACGCGCGCGCCCATCGTGCGGTGCCCGACCTCGGTGTGCACCGCGTACGCGAAGTCGACGGGCGTCGAGCCCGCGGGCAGCGCCATGACGTCGCCCTTGGGCGTGAAGACGTAGACCTCGGCGCCGCCGATCTCGAAGCGCAGCGAGTCGAGGAACTCCGCCGGGTCGGCGGTCTCGCGCTGCCAGTCGACCAGCTGGCGCAGCCAGCGCATGTCGTTGGCCGTGGCGTCGGCCTTGTCGGTCTTGGCGCCCGACTTGGCGGTCTCCTTGTACTTCCAGTGCGCCGCGACGCCGTACTCCGCGCGCCGGTGCATGTCGTGCGTGCGGATCTGGATCTCGACGGGCTTGCCGCCGGGGCCGATGACCGTCGTGTGCAGCGACTGGTACATGTTGAACTTCGGCATCGCGATGTAGTCCTTGAACCGCCCGGGCACGGGGTTCCACCGTGCGTGCAGCGCCCCGAGCGCCGCGTAGCAGTCCCGGACGCTGTCCACGAGGACGCGCGCACCGACGAGGTCGTAGATCTCCGCGAAGTCGTGACCGCGCACGATCATCTTCTGGTAGATCGAGTAGTAGTGCTTCGGGCGGCCCGTCACGGTGGCCCGGATCTTCGCGCTGCGCAGGTCGGCCGTGACCTGCTCGCGCACGACCGCGAGGTACTCCTCGCGCGCGGGCGCGCGCTCCGCGACGAGGTGGACGATCTCGTCGTACACCTTGGGGTACAGGGCCTGGAAGGACAGGTCCTCGAGCTCCCACTTGATGGTGTTCATGCCCAGGCGGTGGGCGAGCGGCGCGTAGATCTCGAGCGTCTCGCGCGCCTTGCGCTCCGCGGACTTCGACGACACGTACTTCCACGTGCGCGCGTTGTGCAGCCGGTCGGCGAGCTTGATGACGAGCACGCGGATGTCGCGCGCCATGGCGACGACCATCTTGCGCACCGTCTCGGCCTGCGCCGCGTCGCCGTACGTCACCTTGTCGAGCTTGGTGACGCCGTCGACGAGCATCGCGATCTCGTCGCCGTACTCCGCGCGCAGCTGGTCGAGCGAGTACTCCGTGTCCTCGACCGTGTCGTGCAGGAGGGCCGCGGCGAGGGTCGAGCCGTCGAAACCGAGCTCGGCGAGGATCGTCGCGACGGCGACCGGGTGCGTGATGTACGGGTCGCCGCTCTTGCGCAGCTGTCCGCGGTGCGCGCGCTCGGCGGTCGCGTAGGCGCGCTCGACGACGGACAGGTCGGACTTCGGGTGGTTCGTGCGCACCGCCTGGAGCAGCGGCTCCAGCGCGGGGCTGCCGCCCGACGTCCTGCCGCCGAGGCGCACCAGGCGCGACCGCACGCCGCGGCCGGCCGCACCCTGGCCCGGCGCCTGCTCTCCGGGCGCGCGCGACGTCCGGGTGTCCTCGCTCATGCGCGCCTCCTTCCGCGGACCATCGACCGCCGACTGGATCCGTCCGACGACGTGCCGAACCGACCGGAGTGGCAATCCTACGACTCGACGTGCAGGAGGGTCGTGACCTCGCGCCCAGCGAGCCGCTCCCGACCCCCGAGCCCGGCGAGCTCCATGAGGAACGCCAGCCCCGCGACGACGCCGCCGCCCCGCTCGACCAGCTCCGCTCCCGCGGCCGCCGTACCGCCCGTGGCGAGCACGTCGTCGACCACCAGAACACGCGCACCCGCCGGGAGTGTTCCCGTCCGCAGCTCGATCGTGGCCTGGCCGTACTCGAGGTCGTACGTCACCGAGTCGGTGGGCGGCGGGAGCTTGCCGGCCTTGCGCAGCGGCACGAAGCCCACGCCGAGGTGGGTCGCGAGCGGCGCGCCGACGAGGAACCCGCGCGCCTCCATCCCGGCGACGAGGTCGACCCCGCCGTCGATCGCGGCGGCCGCGTGGCCCAGCGCCTCGACGACGTGGCCGAACGCCTCGCCGTCGGCGAGCAGCCCGGTGATGTCGCGGAACGTGATGCCCGGGCCCGGGTAGTCCGGGATCGAGCGGACGAGCGAGAGCACGCGGGCCGCGCGCTCGGGGCCGAGCCCGCCGAGACCGACGCCGCGCAGGCCGTCGGTCTCGGCGACGTGCAGGTGCTCGGGGGTCATCGAGCGCCGCGGCGCTTGCGGGGCTGCGCCTTGTTGCCCTGGTGCGCGCCCGGCTGGAGCTGGCGCGTGCCGTCCACGCCGGCCGCCGCGAGCACGGCGTCCTGCGTGCCCTCGTCGCCGAGCTCGGCCACGCGGTCCGCGCGCAGGTCGAGCACCTTGCGCGTGTGCGCGGCGATGGCCGGCTCGCGCTCGCGCAGCGCGACCTCGAGCGGGGTGGCGAGGAAGATCGACGAGTACGCACCGACGGCCATGCCGACGAAGAGCGCGAGCGCGATGTCGCGCAGCGTGCCCGCGCCGAGCAGGAAGGCGCCGATGAAGAGGATCGCCGCGACCGGCAGGAGCGCCACGACCGAGGTGTTGATCGAGCGCACCATCGTCTGGTTGATCGCGAGGTTCGCCCGCTCGGCGTACGTGCTGCGCGTCTGGTCGAGGATGCCGTCGGTGTTCTCGCGCACCTTGTCGAAGACCACGACGGTGTCGTAGATCGAGTACGCGAGGATCGTCAGCAGGCCGATCACCGTGGCCGGGGTGATCTCCCAGCCGATGGCGGCGTAGATGCCGACGGTCAGCAGCAGGTCGTGGAAGAGCGCGATGACCGCCGCGGCCGCCATGCGCCAGTTCCGGAAGTAGACCGTCATGACGACGCTCACGAGGAGCAGGAACACCACGAGACCGACGAGCGCCTTCTGCGACACGTCCTGGCCCCACGTGGGGCCGATGAACGCGCTCGTCACCTCGCCGACCGAGACGTCGTAGGCCTCGGCCAGCCCGGTGCGCACCTGCTCGACCTGGTCGTTCGTCAGCTGCGCGGTCTGCACGCGCAGGCCCTCGCCGCCGACCGAGGAGATGCGGGGCACCTCCTCCGGCGCCACGGCCTGGACGGCCTCGATCGCGGGCTGCTGGGACGTGTCCGCCGCACCCGAGACCGTGAACTCCGAGCCGCCGCGGAACTCGATGCCGAGGTTGAGACCGCCCCCGGCGATGCGCACGCCGATCACGGCGAGCGACAGCACGACCGCGACGATCGCCACGGTGAAGTACCGCTTGCGGCGGGCGACGATGGCGTACGACCGGCGCCCCGTGTAGAGGTCGTTGCCCCACTGGGCGAAACCGCTGGCCATCAGTGCTTCTCCTCGTTCTCGCCCGCGGACGCCGCGGCGTCGGAGGGCTGGTCCTCGACGGTGCCCGCGGCCGCGCGCCGCTCGGCGGCCCGCCGCTCGGCGATCGTCATGCGGGGGCCGTCACCCGCGCCGACACCGGCCGTGACGGTCTCGCGGGCGGGTGCGTCGGCCGTGCGCCGGCCGAACGCCTCCTCGGGCTCCGGCACGGCCGAGGCCTCGTCGGCCCCGCCCGTCCCCGGCGTCGTCACCACGCGGCCGCGGCCGGCGTACCGGACGCTGCGCGCGCCCAGACGACGCGGGTCGAGCCCGGACCACGGATGGCCGTTCGCGAAGAACTTCGTCTTGGCGAGCAGCTGCAGGAGCGGGTGCGTGAAGAGGAACACCACGAGGATGTCGACCAGCGTCGTGAGCCCGAGCGTGAACGCGAACCCGCGCACGCCGCCGACCGCGAGGAAGTAGAGCACGATCGCGGCGACGAAGTTCACCGCGTCGGACGCGAGGATCGTGCGGCGGGCGCGCTGCCAGCCCTTCTCGACCGCGGAGTTCAGCGTCCGGCCGTCGCGCAGCTCGTCGCGGATGCGCTCGAAGTACACGATGAACGAGTCCGCCGTGATACCGATCGCCACGATGAGGCCGGCGACGCCGGCGAGCGACAGGCGGTAGCCGATCGTCCACGACAGGAGCGTGATGACGCCGTACGTGACGATCGCCGCGACCGACAGCGACGCGACCGTGACGAGGCCGAGCACGCGGTACTGGAACAGCGAGTAGATCACCACGAGGAGCATGCCGATGGCGCCCGCGAGCAGGCCCTTCTCGAGCTGCTCGGAGCCGAGCGTCGCCGAGATCTGCTCCTGGCTCTGCACCTCGAACGTCAGCGGGAGCGAGCCGAAGTTCAGCTGGTTGGCGAGCGTCTCCGCCGTCTCGCGCGTGAACGTGCCCGAGATCTCGGCCTTGCCGTCGGGGATCGGGACCTGCGAGACAGGCGCCGAGATGACGAGGCCGTCGAGGACCATCGCGAACTGGTTCTGCGGGGACGGCAGCGACGTGAGGCGCGTCGTCACCTCGCGGAACTGGGTCGTGCCCTCGCCGTCGAACTCGAGGTTGACGACCCACTCGTTCGTGACGGCGCCCGTCGGCCCGACGCGCAGGCCGGAGCCGGCGTTGGCGATCTCGCTGCCCTCGACCTCGACCGGGCCGAGGATGTACTTGGCGAAGCCGTCGGACGAGCACGCCACGAACGCGCTGTCGGTCGGGCCGCTGTCGCCGCCCACGAGGTTCTCGGGGACCGTGCAGTCGAGCGCGTCGAACTGCTCCTGGATCTCCGGCGTGATCTGCGAGAGGTCGCTCGGGTTCTCCGGGCGCGTCGTCGCGCCGTCCTCGGTGCCCGTCGTCGCGTCGTCGGACGGGGCGTCGCTCGCCTCGTCCGTCGCGCCGTCGGTCGCCTCGTCCGTGGCGCCGTCGGACGGCGCGTCGGAGGACTCGGTCGCCGCGGGCGACTCCTCGTCCGTCGCGGCGTCGTCACCGGCGGCGGCGTCGTCCGTCGCGGCCTCGTCGGAGGGCGTGGCCGTCGGGGCGCCGACCGCGAGCACCGGCCGGAACCGCATCTGCGCGGACTGGCTGACGAGGTCGATCGTCTCCTGGCTCGGCTCGCCCGGGATGCCGACGACGATGTTGCGGCCGCCCTGGCTCGTGATCTCCGCCTCGGAGACACCCTGCGCGTCGATGCGCTGGCGGATGACGTTGATCGCCTGGGTGATCGTCTCGCCCGTGATCTCCGAGTCGTCCGTCGTGCTCGGCCGCAGGATGAGCTGCGTGCCGCCCTCGAGGTCGAGCGCGAGCCCCGGGGTGAGGCTCCCGCCGCCGGGGTTGTCGTCGGTCTGCGGGTCGAGCTTCGCCCCCGCGAAGAGGCTCCCGAAGAGGGCGACCACGAGGACGCCCAGGAAGACGAGGGTCCGCACGGGCCTCGCTCGTGTGCTGCTGGTGGCCAACTGTCCGTCTCTTCTCGTGCGCGTGCGACGGGCCCGGGGGCCCGTCGCGTCAGTCCGGCCGCGCGTGCGGCCGGCGGATGGTCACTTGCTGTCGGTGCCCTTGTCGCGGCCGTCGCGGTCCTGCTCCGACTTCTCCTCGGTGAGGCCGGACAGGTCGTCGGGGACGACGAGGTCGTCGGCGCCGTCCTTCGACGAGCCGGAGGTGATGCTAGCCGCACTGCCGTACGACGCGGCGGGCGCGTCCGTCTCGGCGGTCTCGGCCTCCTCCTCCGCCGTCTCCTCGACGGGCTCGTCGACGCGCTTCGCGATCGCTGCGCGGAGCCAGCGGGTCCGGGCGCCCGGGGTCGACTCGATCGTGATGATGTCGGCCTCCTCGTCGACCTCGACGATCGTGCCGAACATGCCCGAGCCCGTCATGACCTCCTGTCCCGGGGCGAGGTTCGACCGGAAGCTCTGCGCCTCGCGCTGCTGCTTGCGGGTGCGGCTGGTCATGAGGAACATCGCACCGGCGGCGAGGGCGAGGATGAGGATGAAGCTGATGTCCATGACGGGGTCTCACGTGTCCTGTTCTTCGGCGGGGACTGCGCGGCAGTCTAGGCGCGCGCGCACGGTTCACCAACGAGCCGTGAGGCCGTGGAGTTCCCCGCGCAGGTCCCGACCAGTCTAGGCCCTGCCCGGCCGACCCTGTGACGGCCGTCACCGGCGGGCCGGTCGCCCGCGCCGCCGCCGGGCCGCCCGACGAGGGGTCGTCAGGCGTCGAACAGCGTGCCGCCCTCGCGCGGCGGGGTGAGCCCGAGGTGCGCCCACGCCGCCGGCGTCGCGACGCGTCCGCGGGGCGTCCGCCCGACCAGGCCCTCGCGCACGAGGTACGGCTCCGCGACGGTCTCCACCGTCTCGGCCTCCTCGCCGACGGTCACGGCGAGCGTCGTGAGCCCGACCGGGCCGCCGTTGAAGCGCGTGCACAGCGCCGTGAGCACCGCGCGGTCGAGCCGGTCGAGGCCGATCGGGTCGACCTCGTAGACCTCGAGCGCCGCGCGCGCGGCGCGCAGGTCGAGGCTCCCGTCGCCGCGCACCTGCGCCCAGTCGCGCACGCGGCGCAGGAGGCGGTTCGCGATGCGCGGCGTGCCGCGCGAGCGGCCCGCGATCTCGTGCGCCGCGTCCGGGTCGAGCGCGACGCCGAGCAGCCCCGCCGAGCGCGTGAGGACGCGCTCGAGCTCGTCGCCGGAGTAGAAGTCGAGATGGCCGGTGAACCCGAACCGGTCGCGCAGCGGCGCGGGCAGGAGCCCGGCACGCGTCGTCGCGCCGACGGCCGTGAACGGCGGCAGGCTCAGCGGGATCGCGCTCGCCCCCGCCCCCTTGCCCACGACGACGTCGACGCGGAAGTCCTCCATCGCCATGTACAGGAGCTCCTCGGCGGGCCGCGCGAGGCGGTGGATCTCGTCGATGAAGAGCACCTCGCCCTCCTCGAGCGAGGAGAGCACGGCCGCGAGGTCGCCCGCGTGCTGGATCGCCGGGCCGGACGTGACGCGCAGCGACGTGCCGAGCTCGGCGGCGATGATCATCGCGAGCGTCGTCTTGCCGAGGCCGGGCGGGCCGGACAGCAGCACGTGGTCCGGCGCGCTGCCGCGCGCGAGCGCGGCCTGCAGGACGAGGGAGAGCTGGTCGCGCACGACCCGCTGCCCCACGAACTCGTCGAGGCGGCGCGGGCGCAGGGCCGCCTCGGCGGCGCGCTCGAGGTCGTCGGCGCCCGCCGCGACGATGCGCTCGGACGTGAAGCCGTCGGCGTAGCCGTCGGTCCCGACGCGGTCGAAGTCCGTCACCGTCAGCCCCTCTGCCCGCCGAGCACGCGCAGCGCGGCACGCAGCGCACCGGCGACGTCCGCGGCCTCGACGACGTCGACGCCGGCCTGGGCGAGCACGGTCGCGACCGCGTCGTCCGCCGCCTTGACGTTCCAGCCGAGGCCGACGAGCGCCTCGACGACCTGGTCGCGACGGTCCTCCGCCGCCGGCGCGGCGCCACCGGCGCCGGCCTGCGGCGCGTCCGCGCCGGTCGGCGGGCCGAGCTTGTCGCCGAGCTCGAGCGCGATGCGCTGGGCGCCCTTGTTGCCGATCCCCGGCACGCGCACGAGGGCCGCGATGTCCGCCCCGGAGACCGCCCGGCGCAGCGCGTCGGGCGTGTGCACCGCGAGCATCGCGAGCGCGAGCCGCGGGCCGACGCCGCTCACGGTCTGCACCGTCTCGAACACGGCCCGCTCGTCGTCGTCGGCGAAGCCGAAGAGCGTGAACGAGTCCTCGCGGACGACGAGGGTCGTCGCGAGACGGGCGGTCTCGCCGACGCGCAGCGCCGCGAGCGTCGCGGGCGTGGCGTGCACGAGGTAGCCCACTCCCCCGACCTCGACCACCGCCCGGTCGAGCTGCACGCTCGACACGGTCCCGCTCAACGACGCGATCACGCGGTGTCCTCCGATCGACGGCCGCCGGCCCCGGGGGACGCGGCGGACGGGTGCTCCCGCGCGGCACGGCGGGCCGTGCGGGCAGTACGAACAGGTGTACGACGGGTCACTCTAGCCCGGGGCCCCGACGCCGCCTACGCACGGCCGCGGCGCGCCGTGCGCTCCGCGGCCGCCCACGCGCGCTGCGCCGGTGTGAGCTCGTGCCGGTCGCCGCCCTGCAGGGCGCCCGCGGGACGCCACAGGTGGCAGATCGCCAGCGCGAGCGCGTCCGCGGCGTCGGCCGGCTTCGGCAGCTCCGCGAGGCCGAGGATGCTCGCGACCATGCGCTGCACCTGCTCCTTGCCCGCGCGACCGCTGCCGGTCACCGCCGCCTTGACCTCGGACGGCGTGTGCAGCGCGACCGGCACGCGCCGGCGCGCCGCCGCGACCATCGCGAGACCGGCGACCTGCGCCGTCCCCATGACCGTCCCGACGTTGTTCTGCGCGAACACGCGCTCGACCGCGACGACGTCCGGGACGTGCTCGTCGAACCACGCGTCGAGCCGCTCGGAGATGCGCAGCAGGCGCAGGTCGACGCTGAGCCCGGGGTCGGACCGCAGCACCCCCACGGCGACCATCTCGGCCTTGCGGCCGGGCCGGGAGTCCACCACCCCGACGCCGCAGCGGGTCAGGCCAGGGTCCACTCCGAGCACGCGCACGCGCTCAGCCTGTCACGAGCCACCGACGCCGCGGGCGACGCCGCGCGGTCAGTCGTCGTTCTCGAGCTCGGCCATGACCTCGTCGGACGCGTCGAAGTTCGCGTAGACGTTCTGCACGTCGTCGCTGTCCTCGAGCGCGTCGATGAGCCGCAGGATCTTGCGCGCGCCGTCGGCGTCGACCTCGACCTCCATCGACGGGTGCCAGATCGAGTCGGCGGAGTCGTACTCGAGGCCCGCCTCCTGGATCGCGGTGCGCACGGCGACGAGGTCGCTCGCCTCGCACAGCACCTCGATGACCTCGCCCTGGTCCGTGACCTCCTCGGCGCCGGCCTCGAGCGCGGCGAGCATGACGTCGTCCTCGGTCACGCCGTCCGCCTTCGGCACGACGACGAGGCCCTTGCGCGAGAACAGGTACGACACCGAGCCCGGGTCGGCGAGGTTGCCGCCGTTGCGGCTGAACGCGAGGCGCACCTCGGAGGCCGCGCGGTTCTTGTTGTCCGTGAGGCACTCGACCAGGACGGCGATGCCGTTGGCGCCGTAGCCCTCGTACATGATCGTCTGGTAGTCGACGGCGTCGGCGCCCGTGCCCGACCCGCGCTTGACGGCGCGGTCGATGTTGTCGTTCGGGACCGACGACTTCTTCGCCTTCTGGATGGCGTCGAACAGCGTCGGGTTGCCCGCCGGGTCGCCGCCGCCCGTGCGCGCCGCGACCTCGATGTTCTTGATGAGCTTCGCGAAGAGCTTGCCGCGCTTGGCGTCGATCGCCGCCTTCTTGTGCTTGGTCGTGGCCCACTTGGAGTGCCCTGACATGCGTTCCTACCCCTTCGCGATCTGGACGAACCGCTCGTGCACGCGCGCGTCGCCGGAGATCTCCGGGTGGAACGACGTGGCGAGCAGCGGTCCCTGCTGGACTGCGACGATCCTACCGGCGGCGGCGTCCGGGATCCCCGGTGCGCTCGCGTCGGGGATGCGGGCGAGGACCTCCACCCCGGGCCCGACCTCCTCGACCCACGGCGCGCGGATGAACACCGCGTGCACCGACGGGCCGCCGTCGGGCAGGCCCGCGACGGCGAGGTCGGTCTCGAACGAGTCCACCTGGCGCCCGAACGCGTTGCGCCGCACGGTCACGTCGAGCCCGCCGATCGTGCGCTGGTCGGCCGTGCCGCCGAGGATGCGGTCCGCGAGCAGGATCATCCCCGCGCACGAGCCGTAGACGGGCAGCCCGTCCGCGATGCGCGCGCGCAGCGGCTCGGCGAGCTCGAAGATCCGCAGGAGCTTGTCGATGGTCGTCGACTCGCCGCCCGGCAGCACGAGCCCGTCGACGCGCGCGAGCTCCTCGGGTCGCCGCACGCCCACCGTGCGGGCGCCCGCCGACTCGAGCGCGGCGCGGTGCTCGCGCACGTCGCCCTGCAGCGCCAGGACCCCGATCGTGATCGTCACGAGGGGTGATGATACGTCGGCCGGCCGGGGCTCCCGGTCCCGCGTCCGGTGCCGCGCTCAGTGCTCGTGCGCGAGCCCGAGGTGGCGGGTGACCCCGTCCCAGCCGCCGAGCAGCGGGCGCACCAGGGCGGGCAGGCCCTCGGGGAACACCTCGATCTCGACGCGCTCGAGGTCGTCGAGGTCCCACCACCGCACCTCGTCGACGACGTCGAGCTCGACGTCGGTCCAGCCGTCCCGGCTCAGGTCCTCGCCCGCGACGACGTCGCCGTGCAGCCGCGCGAGGTAGAAGACCTCGTCCTGGCGGCAGTGCCGGCGGTAGAAGTCGAAGACCGCGCTGCGCGTGTACACGGGCCCGACGAGCGCCGACGGGTCGAGCGCGATGCCCGTCTCCTCGTGGACCTCGCGCAGCGCCGCCGCGGCGTCGTCCTCGCCCTCGTCGATCCCGCCCCCGACGGTGAACCACCACGAGCGCTCGGGCTGGTCGACGTCGTGGCCGCGCACGAGCAGGACGCGGTGCGCGTCGTCGACGAGCAGGACGCGCGCACCGCGCCGGAAGAACAGGCCGTCGTCCCCGAGCACCCAGTCGGGGCCCAGGGACGACGGCGCGTCGGTCCGGTCGGTCACCGCGTCGCCCGGGGCGTCGCGGTCGCCGGGCGGGACGGGGTCGTCACCAGCCGCGCTCGGCCAGGCGGTGCGGCACGGGGATGTCGTCGACGTTGATGCCGACCATGGCCTCGCCGAGCCCGCGCGAGACCTTCGCGACGACGTCGGGGTCGTCGAAGAACGTCGTGGCCTTGACGATCGCGGCCGCGCGCTGCGCCGGGTTCCCGGACTTGAAGATGCCGGACCCCACGAAGACGCCCTCCGCGCCGAGCTGCATCATCATCGCGGCGTCGGCCGGGGTCGCGATGCCGCCGGCGGTGAACACGACGACCGGGAGCTTGCCCGTGGCGGCGACCTCGCGGACGAGCTCGTACGGGGCCTGGAGCTCCTTCGCCGCGACGAACAGCTCGTCCTCGGGGAGCGAGGTGAGGCGGCGGATCTCGGCGCGGATCGTGCGCATGTGCGTCGTCGCGTTCGAGACGTCGCCCGTGCCGGCCTCGCCCTTGGAGCGGATCATCGCGGCGCCCTCGGTGATGCGGCGCAGCGCCTCGCCGAGGTTGGTCGCGCCGCACACGAACGGCACGGTGAACTGCCACTTGTCGATGTGGTTCGCGTAGTCCGCGGGCGTGAGCACCTCGGACTCGTCGACGTAGTCGACGCCGAGGGACTGCAGCACCTGCGCCTCGACGAAGTGGCCGATGCGGGCCTTCGCCATGACGGGGATCGAGACGGCCTCGATGATGCCGTCGATCATGTCCGGGTCGGACATGCGCGAGACGCCGCCCTGGGCGCGGATGTCGGCCGGGACGCGCTCGAGCGCCATGACGGCGACCGCGCCGGCGTCCTCGGCGATCTTCGCCTGCTCGGGGGTGACGACGTCCATGATGACGCCGCCCTTGAGCATCTCCGCCATCCCCCGCTTGACCTTCGCGGTGCCGACCGCGCCTGCGGCGGTGCTCTCGGCGGGGACGTTCTGCTCGGACACGTTGGTCACCGGTACCTCACACGTTCGGTTCGAGGGAGCGCACGGTCGTCGCGAGGCGGACGGCCGGGCCTCCGCGCGGTCGCGCCGGCGCGACCCCGGGAGCGGGGCCGCCAGGACGCGCGTGCGCGGTGGCGGGGACATGCTCGCACACCACGACCATCGTACTGCGGGGCGTCCCGTCCGGACGGGCCCGTCGCGGCCCCCCGGCCGGTCGCGCGGGCGTCAGGACGCGCCGGCGGCGAGCTCCACGGGACGCCCGAGACCGGGCGGCCACGAGTCGTCGAGCTCGACGGTCGCGGGCATCGGCGCGTGCCCGGCGAGCCGGAAGAGCCGGACCCACCACTTGCTGCGCACGCGCAGCGCCTGGGCGACCGCCTCGTTGTGGAACCGGCGCGCGAGCTGCGCGCGGTACCAGGCCGCCGCGAGCGTGCCGAGGAGCTCGTCGCCCGCGGGGACCTCGCGCAGCTCCGCGACGTCCTCGGGGTCCTCGAGGGCCGAGCGCAGCGTCGCGGACAGGTCCGACTCGGCGAGCGCGCGCGACGGCGCCATGCCCCCCAGCAGGCGGCGCGGCCGCGGCGCGGCCCCGTCCGTGAGGCCGGGCACGGACTCGGCGAGGCGCCGCGCGTCGGCGTCGTCGTCGAGGACGGCGTGCGCGGCCTCGGCGAGCAGCACCGAGCTCGCCGGGTCGAGCTCGCCCGACGCCGCGAGGTCGACGGCCGCCGACGCGCGGCGCACAAGCTGCGCGTCGAGCGCGAGCCGCGACGCCATGACCTTGCGGTGCAGGCGGTCGAGGCGCGACGCGGCGACCCAGAGCAGCCACCCGACGAGCACCACGACCGCGACGACGAGGACGGCGGTCTCGGACCAGGTCATGCGCGGGCCTCCTCGTCGCGGTCGCCGCGCGCGCGGCCCAGGAGCCGGCCGCCGCGCCGGGACCGCGGGTCCTCGTGCACGGGGATGACGGCCTCGGACGCCGCGAGGACGGTCTCGTACACGGCGAGCACCTCGGCCGTCACCGCGGACCAGTCGAAGCGGCGCACGAACGCGCTCGCCCGCTCGCGGTAGGCCGCGCGGCGCGCGGGGTCGGCGAGCACGTCGAGCACGGTGCGCGCGAGCGCGGCGCCGTCGCCGACGGGGAACAGGGCGCCGGCCGTGCCGTCGTCGAGCACGCGGCGGAACGCGCCGAGATCGCTCGCCACGACGCACGCGCCCGCGCTCATCGCCTCGACGAGCACGATGCCGAAGCTCTCCCCGCCCGTCTGGGGCGCGATGTACAGGTCCACGGACGCGAGCATGCCCGCCTTGTCCTCGTCGGAGACGCCCCCGAGGAACTCCACGGACGACGCGTGCTCCCCCAGCACCGCGACGGCCTCGTCCCGGCCCGCGTCCCCGCGGCCCGCGACGAGGAACCGCGCACCGGGGACCTGCTCGAGGATGTGCGGGATCGCCTCGGTGAGCACCGGCAGACCCTTGCGCGGCTCGTCGAGGCGCCCGAGGAACCCGATGGTCGGCGCGTCGGGCGTGCCCTGCCAGCGCGGCTGCGGCGGGGCGTCGGCGAACGTGTCGACGTAGACCCCGTTGGGGATGACGACGGCGTCCCCGCCGAGGTGGTCGACGAGCGTGCGCCGCGCGTCCTCGGAGACCGCGATGCGCGCGTCGATCTTCTCCAGGCTCTGGCGCACGAGCGGGTAGGCGACCTGGAGCGCGCGCGAGCGCACGAGGGACGTGTGGAACGTCGCGACGATCGGGCCCTGCGCGATCCACAGCGCGATCATCGACAGCGACGGGTTCACGGGCTCGTGCAGGTGCAGGACGTCGAACCGCCCGGCGTCGAGCCAGCGCCGGACCCGGCCCACGGTCCGCGGCCCGAACGTCAGGCGCGCGACGGAGCCGTTGTAGCGCACCGGGACGGCGCCGCCCGCGGGCGTGAGGTAGTCCGGGACGGGGGTGTCGTCGTCGGCGGGGGCGAGGACGGACACCTCGTGCCCCTGCGCCATGAGCGCCTCGGCGAGGTCGCGCACGTGGAACTGCACGCCGCCCGGGGCGTCGAACGAGTACGGGCACACGATCCCGACGCGCAGGCTCATGCGGCCCGCTCCGGGTCGCCCGCGGCGGCGCCCGCCGCACCCGCGACCGTCGAGCCGCCGGTCGCAGGGCCTGCACCCGCGGTGCCCTCGCCCGCCGCGGCGCGCGTGCGCGCGTACCGCTCGGGGTCGAGGTCCTCGACGAAGACCTTCTGCAGCATGTGCCAGTCCTCGGGGTGCTCGCGGATCGCCACGGCGAGCGCGTCGACCCAGCCCTGGGTCGCGACCGCGACCCGCTCCGACCGCGGCACCTCGGCCGGGACCTCGACGCGCGGGAAGAAGCGGATGACCAGGCCCCACGGCGTCCCGGCCGCGCGGCGCCGGGCGCCGCGCAGGCGCTCGTAGTAGATGCCGGCGGGCACGAGCGGCGCCCCCGTGGTCACCGCGAGCGCCGCCGGGCCGGCCGCGACCCGGGCGCGGCGCCCGAAGAGGTCGACCTCGACGCCGCGCGCCGTGAGGTCGCGGTCGGCGAGGAGCGGGATGATGCGGCCCGGCCGGCGCGCGCCGCGCACGAGGTCGCGGAAGAGGTCGCCGTCGCCGAGCGCGAGGATCTCCAGGCCGATGCCGGTCCGGAACGCAAGGAACTCCTCGAACACCTCCTCGGGCTCGAGGCGCTCGGCGACCGTGAGGACGGTCGCGAGGTGGCGCGTCGCCCACGCGCCGGCGAGGTCCCAGTTCCCCTGGTGCGACAGGGCGAGCACCGGGCTGCGCTCGCCGTCGAGGTGGTCGCGGACGTTGTGCTCGTCGACGACGCGCACGCGCGCCGCGACCTGCTCCGGCGTCCACGCGGGCAGGGCGAACGCCTCGCGGTAGTAGCGCATGTACGACCGCATCCCGGCCCGCGACAGGCGCCGCAGCTCGCGCGGGCGCAGCCCGGGGCGCACGCGCGCCAGGTTCTTCTCGAGCTGGCGCACGCCGCCGCCGTGCAGGAGCCAGGTGACGTCGGCGACGGCGGTGAACAGACCCCGCAGGATCGGGTCGGGCACCTTGGGCGCGGTGCGCCACGCGACGGTGAAGGCCTTGCCGGAGTCGAACCCCATCGTCAGCGTGCACCTTCCGTCTCGTCGGGTCGGCCGCCGCCCGCGAGGGCGAGGGCCTGGCGGCGCACGGTGGCCATGCGCTGCACGATCGTCACCGCGCTCGCGAGGGCGAGCAGCCCCAGCACGACGACCAGCACGACGGGCGGGACGCCGAGCCCGACGATCCCCGCCGCGACGAGCGCCGTGACGAGCCGGTCCGCGCGCTCGGCGATGCCGACCTGCGCCGTCATGCCGACGCTCTCCGCCCGGGCGCGCGCGTAGGGCACGACCGCGCCCAGGGCGAGGCACGCGAGCGCGACGCACGTGCCCCACGCGGCGAGCTCGGGCGTGAGGCGCTCGTCCTCGGCGCGCACGAACCACAGCGTGAGGCCGACGAACAGGGCCGCGTCGGCCAGCCGGTCGAGCGTCGAGTCGAGGAACGCGCCCCACGGGCCCGAGCGGCCGGCGCGGCGCGCCATGACGCCGTCGAGCACGTCCGAGAACGCGAAGACCATGACGACCATCGTCCCGGCGAACAGGTGGCCGGTCGGGAAGAGCCACAGCGCGCCGACGACGACGCCGAGCGTCCCGGCGACCGTCACGGCGTCCGGGCTCACGCCGAGGCGCAGGAGGAGGGACGCGAGCGGGGTGAACAGGCGCGTCGTGAGCGCCCGGAGCCGGCCGAACATCAGGCGTCCCCCTCCTCGCGGCCGGCGGCGGGCCAGGCCGCGGCGAGGCGGGCGCGCGTGTCCGCGAGCAGCTCGGGCACGGCCTTCGTGTGCGCGACGACGGGCAGGAAGTTGGCGTCGCCGGTCCACCGCGGCACGACGTGCTGGTGCAGGTGCGCGGCGATGCCCGCGCCCGCGACGGTCCCCTGGTTCATGCCGAGGTTGAACCCGTCCGGCCCGGACACCGCGCGCTCGACGCGCATCGCGGTCTGCGTCAGGTGCGCGACCTCGACCGTCTCGGCCTCGGTGAGGTCGGCGTAGTCGGAGACGTGGCGGTAGGGCACGACCATGAGGTGGCCGGGGTTGTACGGGTACAGGTTGAGCACGACGTACGCGACCTCGCCGCGCGCGACGATCAGACCGTCCTCGTCCGAGCGCGCGGGGATGCGGCAGAAGGGGCACTGGCCGGCGGAGTCGTCGGTCGGCTTGTCCTGCCCGCCGATGTAGACCATGCGGTGCGGCGTCCAGAGCCGGTCGAGGCCGTCGTCGAACCGCGGGTGGTCGTCCGGGAGCTCGACGGCCGCGGGCGGTCCGGGGTCGGGCGCGGTGCCCGGCGCGGCCTCGTCGGCCGCGCCGGGCCCGCCCGTGCGCTCGTCGCTCACCGCGGCGTCAGACCTGGACGCGGTCGCGGACGGCGGTGACGATCCGCTCGATCGCCTCCGCGACCGGCACGCCGTTGTCCTGGCGGCCGTCGCGGTAGCGGAACGACACGGCACCGGCCTCGACGTCCTCGCCGCCGGCGATGAGCGTGAACGGGACCTTCTGCGTGCTCGCGTTGCGGATCTTCTTGCCGAAGCGGTCGTCGGAGTAGTCGACCTCGGCACGGATGCCCTGCGCGCGCAGCTGCGCGACGACGTCGGCCAGGTAGTCGTTGAACGGCTCGGCGACCGGGACGGCGACGACCTGCACGGGCGCGAGCCACGCCGGGAAGGCGCCCGCGTAGTGCTCGAGCAGCACCGCGAAGAACCGCTCGATCGACCCGAACAGCGCGCGGTGGATCATCACGGGCCGCTGGCGCGTGCCGTCGGGGGCGGTGTACTCGAGCTCGAACTTCTCGGGCAGGTTGAAGTCGAGCTGGATCGTCGACATCTGCCACGTGCGCCCGATGGCATCCTTCGCCTGGACGGAGATCTTCGGGCCGTAGAACGCGGCGCCGCCCGGGTCGGGCACGAGCTCGAGGCCGGACGCGGTCGCGACCTCCTCGAGCGTGCGGGTCGCCTCCTCCCACGTCGCGTCGTCGCCCACGGACTTCTCCGGGTCGCGCGTGGAGAGCTCGAGGTAGAAGTCGTCGAGGCCGTAGTCCTTGAGCAGGTCGAGGACGAACGTCAGCAGCGAGGTGAGCTCGTCGCGCATCTGCTCGCGCGTGCAGTAGATGTGCGCGTCGTCCTGGGTGAACCCGCGCGCGCGGGTCAGGCCGTGCACGACGCCCGACTTCTCGTACCGGTACACCGTGCCGAACTCGAACAGGCGCAGCGGCAGCTCGCGGTAGGAGCGGCCGCGCGCGTCGAAGATCAGGTTGTGCATCGGGCAGTTCATGGGCTTGAGGTAGTAGTCCTGCCCGGCGCGGCGCACGGTGCCGTCGTCGTCGAGCTCCTCGTCGAGGTGCATGGGCGGGTACATCCCGTCCGCGTACCAGTCGAGGTGGCCCGACACCTGGAAGAGCTTCGCCTTGGTGATGTGCGGGCTGTTGACGAACGAGTACCCCGCCTCGACGTGGCGCTTGCGCGAGTACTCCTCCATCTCGGAGCGGATGATGCCGCCCTTGGGGTGGAACACCGCGAGACCGGAGCCGATCTCGTCCGGGAAGGAGAAGAGGTCGAGCTCGCTGCCGAGGCGGCGGTGGTCGCGGCGCTCGGCCTCGGCGAGCCGCTCGAGGTACGCCTTGAGCTCGTCCTTCGTGGGCCACGCGGTGCCGTACACGCGCTGGAGCTGGGGGTTCTTCTCGCTGCCGCGCCAGTACGCGGCGGCCGAGCGCATGAGCTGGAAGCCGTTGCCGATGAGGCGCGTGCTGGGCAGGTGCGGCCCGCGGCACAGGTCTTTCCAGACGACGGTCTCGGACTCGCGGCCCGCGCCGCGCACGTTGTCGTAGATCGTCAGCTCGCCGGAGCCGACCTCGACGCTCGCGCCCTCGCCCGCCGACTCCGACGAGCCCTTGAGCCCGATGAGCTCGAGCTTGTACGGCTCGTGCGCGAGCTCGGCGCGCGCCTCCTCCTCGGTGACGACGCGGCGGCGGAACGTCTGGCCCTCGCGCACGATGCGCGACATGGCCTTGTCGAGCGCCTTGAGGTCCTCGGGGGTGAACGGCGTCTCGACGTCGAAGTCGTAGTAGAAGCCGTCGGTGATGGGCGGGCCGATGCCGAGCTTCGCGTCCGGGTTGACCTGCTGCACGGCCTGGGCCAGCACGTGCGCGGCCGAGTGGCGCAGCACGGAGAGGCCGTCCGGGGAGTCGATGGTCACGCCCTCGACCTCGTCGCCGGGCGCGAGCGCGGTGTCGAGGTCCTTGAGCACCCCGTTCACGCGGACGACGACGACGTCGCGGCGGTCGGCGAACAGCTCCGTGCCCGTCGTGGCCGTCTCCACCGTGAGGGTCCCGGGCTCGGGGACGGTGGCGACTGGTGGCTGGACGACGTCCGACACGTGCTGCTCCTTGCGGGCGGGAGGACGCCGTCGCGGCGTCCTCGGTGAGCGGTCATCGGGCGGCCGGGCGGTGCCCGGGCGCTCGAAGGGGCGCCGTCGACGACGGCGCCCCTCGATCGTACCGACCCGCGCAGGCGGGACGAACCGGAAACCCCGGTGCGTCGGGCCGCCGGCGGACGCGGCCTACTGGTCGTTGGCCTCCTTGGCCTTCTCCGCGAGCGTGTCGACGTGCTGGTCGACCGAGTCCGGCGCGACGCCCTTGATCGCGTCGGCCACCTGGTCGATGCGCTCGTCGGTGAGGAACTCCTTCGCCTTGCCCACCAGGTCGCCCAGACCGCCCTCGCTCTTCGGTGCCTCGCTCATGTCTGCTCCCTCGGGTCGACGGCGCGCACGCGCCGCGCGCGGAACGGGACCGCGCCGCCTCGAACGCTACCCACGGCCCCACCCCACCGCCACGGGACCGCGCAAGGTCTGCGAGCCTGCCGACACGTACGGGGTGGACGCTGCCAGTTGCGCGACGAGCCCCCCGACGAGGACCCCCGACGAGCAGGAGACCGCCGTGACCCGCCACCCCTTCCGCACCCCCGCCGCGCCGGTGCGCCGGGTCGCGACCGCCCTCGCCGCGGCGGGCGTGCTCGCGCTCCTCGCGGGGTGCGCCGGCGCAGAGGGCCCGCAGCCGGTCGGCGGGGAGGTGGGCGGTCCGGCACCGGCGGGGGTGCCGTCGCCGACCGCGACCGCGAGCCACGGCGCGTGGCCGGGTGAGCAGGACCTCGACCAGCCGCCGCCCTTCGAGGTCCGCACCGACGACGTGGTCCTCTCGCTCTACGCCCACACGTTCTGCCACGGCTCCGGGTGCGCCGACGGCGCCGACGAGGACCCGCCGTCGGTCGGCTCCCCCGCGACGCTCTTCGTGCGCGTGCCGGTCGACGCGTTCACCGAGCTCTCCGCGAGCCTGCACGCGGACGACGACCTGTGCGACGGCCGCGCCGTCGAGGCGGCCGCCGCACCGCTCGGCGGCGGCTGGTGGGCCGTGACGCCGCGCGGGCCCGCCGGCGAGTACCGGCTGAGCCTGTTCGCGGCGGGCGACGGCTCGGGCGACATGGTCGGCGACGTGCTCTGGACCACCCCGGGCGACGTCGCCCTGCCCGCACCCACGGCGTCGCTCGTGCTGCTCGCCGACCACGACGGCGAGCCCGACTCGTACGGCCTCGAGCTGTCCGTGCGCGACCTCCCCGCGACGCCGGCCGAGGCGAGCGCGCGGATCACGGTCACGGCGGCGAACGGGCGGTCCGCGACGATCGAGGCCGAGCGCGCGACGGAGTGCGTCGGCGAGGGCGCGCTCTTCTTCGACGGGCCGGACGACGAGGCGCGCGCGGCGGCGCGGCTCGGGGACTTCCCGTTCACCACCCGGGTCGCGCTCGTGCTCGACGGCGTCGAGCACGTCGCGACGGCCACCTACCCCGACGACGAGATCCCCGGCGCCGAGCCGTCCGTCGCGCTCGACTTCTCCCCGCCGCTCCCGCAGGGCTAGCAGGTCGCCGCAGGGCTACGAGCGGGTCCAGCGGCGGTAGCCCGGGCGGCGCGCCCGCGCCCACGCCGCCTCGTAGTCCTCGAGCGCGTCGTCGGCCCGCTCGCGCTCCGCCCCGACGAGCAGCCCGTAGCTGAACCCGTTCTCTCCGGAGAGGTTCGCGCGCATGCCGAGGGCGCGCAGCGCGCGGGCGAGCCCGACCGCGTCGTGGTGCTCGCCGAGCGCGTCCTGGACGGCCTCGAGCCGCGCCGCGAACCGCTCCGCGTGCGCGCCGAGGGCCGGCACCATCGCCTCGGCGGCGTACCGGGCGCGCTTGGCGGCCTTGCGGACGTCGTGCAGGAGGGCCTCGCGCCGTTCGCCCGTCGCGGCGTCGGCGGCGCGGACCCGGCGCCGCGTGCGCCGCCACGACCGGCGCGCGAACGCGGGCAGGACGTCGCGGGCGTCCTCGCCCGCGGACCCGTCGAGCGGGGGCTCCGCCGCGAGCGCCTCGAGGGCGTCGAGCAGGGCGAGGTAGCGCTCGCCCTGCATCTGCTCGACCGCGCCGCGCCAGGCGTCGCGGTAGGCGGCGTCGAGCTCGTCGACGACGCGCGCCCGCACGGGCCCGACGACGAGCTCGTCCGGCGTGGCGTCGAGCACCGCGCGGACGCGGTCGCGCGCGACCTCGGCGTCGCGCGCGTCACCCAGGGCGCGCCCCCACCAGCGCAGCTCCGCGCGCACGGGCTCGGTGACGCTCCGGTCGAGAAGGGGGCGGAACGCGCCGAGGACGCTGCGCAGGCGCCGGGTCGCGACGCGCGCGCGGTGCACGGCGTCGGGCCGGTCGAGGCGGACCGCGGGGTCGTGCAGGAGCAGGGCGTCGACCTGCTCGCGCACGGCCGCCGTGACGACGTCGCCCGCGCTCGACGCGGGGCCGGGGGGCTCGTCCCGGCCGGGCGCCCACCCGGTCGGGAGGCCCAGCGCGCGGAGCAGCTTCGGGGCTCCCGGCGCGGTCGCGGCGCCGGCGTCGACCAGCGCGTCCACCACGCGGTCGAGGAGCGCCGCCACGTCGTCCGCGTCGGCCGCGGCGGGCAGGAGCTCGACCTCGACCTCGCGCCACGCCGACGCCGGGGGGCCCGTCCCGTCCGCGGGGTCGGCGAGACGGACCGCCTCGACGCGGTCGTCGGCGACGGCGACGAGCGGGGCGCCGTCGCCGTCGTGCAGGAGCACGACCCGGCGGGTCGTGCGCAGCCGGGCCACCGGCAGCACCGGCGCGCCGCGGGCGAGCCCCGCGACGAGGTCCGCGAGCGGCTCGGGAGGCCGTGGCGCCGGGTCCTGCCCGGGTCCCGGCGCGTCGTCCGGACCGAGCGGGCGGCGCACCTCGTCGCGCGCGTCGTCGCCGACGGGGAGCTTGAGGTGCCACCCGGCGTCGTCTCCCCCGCCGCGGCGCCGCAGCGTGACGCCGCGGCGCAGCAGCCGCAGGTCCGGGGTGTCCAGGTACAGCGCGTCGAGGTCGACGGTGCCCGCGTCCTCGGCGACGAGGCCCGCGACCGGCGAGGCGGGCAGCGCCCAGTCGTCGGGCGCGGCGAGCGTGCGCTCGACCTCGCGCGCGACGCTCGCCGGTTCCGGCGCGGACGGCTGGCCCATCCTCCGGACGCTAGGCGCACGGGCGCGAGCCCGCACGGGCGGGCACGGCGGGCGCGCGCTCCCTACGCGGCGCCCGCGCCGCTCCCCCGCAGGATCGACGCCATCTTCTTGCCGCGCGCGACCTCGTCGACGAGCTTGTCCATCCAGCGGATCTGCTGCATGAGCGGGTCCTCGATCTCCTCGACGCGCACCCCGCAGACCACGCCCGTGATGAGCGACGCGTCCGGGTTCATCGCAGGGGCCTCGGCGAAGAACGTCTCCAGGTCGACCTCGCGCGCGACCGCCCGCTCCAGGCCCGCGTCGTCGTAGCCCGTGAGCCACGTGATGACCCTGTCGAGGTCCTCCTGGCTGCGGTCCTTGCGCTCGACCTTGGCGACGTACAGCGGGTAGATGCTCGCGAAGCTCGTGCCGAAGATCCGGTGACGCGCCATGCTCTGCTCCTCGGTGCTCTGGTGACGGCCTCGTGGCCGTCGGTCCAGTGTCGCGCAGCGTCGCCCGGCGCGGGTGTGGGCGCTACGCGGCGGGTGCGACCGCCACGCCGTCCGCGATGACGGTGACCTCGTCGTCGTCGACGACGACGAACCCGCCCGTGACGTGCAGCTCGGTGGTCGACCGGTCGGCCAGCCGCACGCGCACGCGCCCCGCGCGCAGGACCGCGGCGACCGGCTCGTGCCGGGCGAGGATCTGCAGCGCGCCCGCGACGGACGGGACGGTGACGCTGCGCGCTTCCCCGGACCACAGCACCCCCTCGGGGACCACGACGTGCACCGAGACGACGGGCTCCTGGGGTGCGGGCTGCGGGGTGCTGGACACGGGCACGGCTCTCCGTCCGGACGGTGGTGGGGGACGCTCGAAGTCTTCCCGGGTGCCCGCGCCGACCGCACCGACCCGACGTCCGTGCGGTGGCGGACCAAGGTCACCTGCCGCGCGAGCCCCGCCGGTCAGAGGGAGCCGAGGATCCCGCGCTCGCGCGCGACCGCGGTCGCCTCGGTGCGCGAGCGGGTGCCGAGCTTCGTGTTGACGTGCGCGAGGTGGGTCTTGACGGTCGCGACGGAGAGGAAGAGCTCGCGCGCGATCGCGTCGTTCGACCGCCCGGCCGCGACCAGGCGCAGGACCTCGAGCTCGCGGGCGCTCAGGGACCGGTCGGGCGCCCGCACGCGCCCCAGCAGCCGCCGCTGCACGGCCGGTCCGAGCGTGGCCTCGCCCCGCGCGGCGGACCGGATGGCGCGCGTCAGCTCGTCGGTGGGGGCGTCCTTGAGCAGGTACCCGGTGGCGCCGGCCTCGATCGCGCCGAGGATGTCGGCGTCGGACCCGTAGGTCGTCACGACGAGCACCGGGGTCTCGTGCTCGTCGACGATCGTGCGCGTCGCCTCCGCGCCCCCGAGCCGGTCGTCGCCGAAGCGCAGGTCGAGCAGGACCACGTCGGCACGCCCCGGTCCGGCGAGCCACTCGAGCAGCTCGGTGGCGGTCGAGGTCTCGTGCACGACGCGCATGTCGGGCTGGCTCTCGACGACGGCACGCAGGCCGGTCCGGACGACGGGGTGGTCGTCGGCGAGGACGACGTCGATCACGGCGCCTCCTGCGGGACGGGGACGGCGACGGACAGGGCGGTGCCGCGCCCGGGGGCCGACTCCAGGTACAGGGTCCCGCCGAGCTCCTGCGCGCGCGAGCGCATCGCCGGGATGCCGAAGCCGCCCGCAGCGCCGTCGGCGGGAGCGGTCGGGTCGAAGCCGCGACCGTCGTCGACGACGTCGAGGATCACCGTGCCCGGCTCGTACGTGAGGGTGACCCGGGCGTGCTCGGCGCCCGCGTGCTGCACGACGTTCGCGAGCGCCGACTGGGTGACGCGCAGCAGCGCGGTCTCGACGGCGACGGGCAGGGGCCGCGGGTCCCCGCTGGTCCGGACGCCGACGGTCAGCGGCACCGCCGAGGAGTCGCCGTGGACCGCGGCGGCGCGGTCGCCGACCCGGCGCAGGGCCGCGACGAGGGTGGACCCGTCGAGGTCTGCCGGGGCGAGGTCGCGCACGAAGCGGCGCGCCTCGGCGAGGCTCGTGCGGGCGGCGTCGCGCGCCTGGTCGATCAGCGCGCGGGCGCGGTCGTCGTCGACGCCGACGGCGGTGTCGGCCGTGCGCAGCAGCAGCTCGATCGCGGACAGGGACTGGGCGAGGGTGTCGTGGATGTCGCGGCCGAGCCGCTCGCGCTCGGTCGCGACGGCACGCTCGCGCTCGGCCCGGGCGACGTCGCGGCGGGCGCGTCCCAGCTCCTCGAGCGTGCGCTCGCGCGCCTGCGACTCGCGCACGACCGCCTCGAGCCCGAGCACCACCCCGACGGTCACGGCGCCGCCGATGACGGGCCCGAGCACGTACCCCACCCACGAGCCGGAGGCGTCGGCGCGCACGAGCAGCCCCTCGGCCACCGCGACGAGGGTCGTCGCGGCCACGGCGACCACGCCCCGGCGCGGCCCCAGGACGTGCATCTGCACGAGCATCAGCGGGAACGCGACCCACAGGGCGCCGGGGCTGGTCCACAGCAGCGCGGCCCACAGCAGGGTGAGCGCGAGGACCCACGCCGCGTCCGGCCACCACGCCCCGCGGGGCGCGTCGACCGGGCGCCGGTCCACCCGGACCGCGACGCGCCCCCCGGCGTAGGCGGCGAGGAGGGCCCCGGAGAGCACGACCGCCGCCCACCGCGCGCCGGGGGGCGCCTGGACGACGGTCACGACGACCAGCGCCACCAGCAGCACGTCCAGGCCGACGAACAGGTCGCGCACGACGTGCGGCTGCGGAGGACGGCTCACCCCTCCACGCTAGCCGCGCCCCCACCGGGCGCATCGTCCGAAAGGTGGAGCACCGGACCGTCCCTCCGGCGGCGCGGGACCACGCCCGCGCCCGATGACCCGCGGCCCGCGCGCCGGGAGGGTGGGAGGACCACCCCGCCCCGAAGGAGAACCGTGTTCGTCGCCCTGCGCGATCTGCGCCACGCCCGAGGCCGCTTCGTCCTCATGTCCGTCGTCGTCGTCCTCATCACGTTCCTCGTGACGTTCCTCGCGTCGCTCACCGCGGGGCTCGCCCGCGAGTCCACGTCCGCCGTGACCGGGCTGCCCGTCGACCGCCTGGCGTTCTCCATGCCCCAGCCCGACGACGCGCCGGAGTTCACCGCGTCGCGCGTCACCGCCGCGCAGTGGCAGGGCTGGGCCGCGCAGGACGGGGTCGAGCGGGCCGAGCCCCTGGGCGTGGCGACGACCCGCGCCGAGTCGGCCGCCACGACGGCCGCCGTCACCGCGCTCGGCGTCGACCCCGGCTCGGGGCTCGTGCCGGCGCCCGCCGACGTCGCCCCGGGCACCGTCCTGCTCACCCCGGCCGCGGCCGACGCCCTCGACGCGCACGCGGGCGACCGGGTCTCCGTCGGGGGCACCGACCTCACCGTGGCCGGCGTGGCCGGGACCGACGAGTCCTTCGCCCACACCCCGGTCGTGTGGACCACGCTCGACGACTGGCAGACCGTCGGCGCGCAGGGCGCCGACCCGGCCGACGGCCCGGTCGCGACCGTCGTCGCCCTGACGGCACCGGACGTCGACGACGCGGCGCTCGCGGCCGGGGACGAGGCCCGGGGCACGACCACGGTCACGCCGCGCGAGGCCCGGTCCGCGGTGAGCTCGTTCGCCGGGGAGAACACGTCGCTGACGACGATGCAGGCGTTCCTCGTGGGCATCTCCGCGCTCGTCGTGGGCGCGTTCTTCACCGTGTGGACCATCGGCCGCACCGGGGACGTCGCCGTGCTCAAGGCGCTGGGCGCCTCGACGCGCTACCTGCTGCGCGACGCGCTCGGCCAGGCGGCGGTCGTGCTCGTCGTCGGCGTCACGACCGGCACCGTGCTGACCGCCGCGGGGGCGGCCCTGCTGCCCGGGACGCTCCCGGTCGTCGTGGACGTCACCACCACGGTCGTGCCCGCCGCCGGGCTGGTCGTGCTCGGGCTGGCCGGCGCGGCGGTCTCCGTCGCCCGCATCACGCGCGTCGACCCGCACGCGGCCCTGGCCGCGCGCTGACGCCCCTCCGCCCACCGACCCCCCCCACCCAAGGAGAACCGATGGACCTCCACCTGGAGAGCATCCGCCTCGTCTACCCGGACGGCGGCACCACCCTCACCGCGGTCGACGACGTCACCCTCACGGTGCCCGCCGGCACCACGACCGCGCTCCTCGGCCCGTCCGGTGCGGGCAAGTCCAGCCTGCTCGCCGTCGCGGCGGGGCTCACCCGGCCGACCGCGGGGCAGGTCCGCATCGGCCGCGACGTCGTCATGACGCCCACCACGAGCGTCGCCGACGCGGCGCGGCTGCGGCTCGACCGGATCGGCATCGTGTTCCAGTCGCCGCAGCTCCTCGGGGCGCTCACCGCGCTCGAGCAGCTCGAGCTGCACGCCCACCTGCGCGGCCGCCGACCGTCGAGCCTGCGGCCCCGCGCGCTCGAGCTGCTCGACGCCGTCGGGCTCGCCGACCAGCGCCACAAGCGCCCGGCGGAGCTGTCCGGCGGGCAGCGCCAGCGCGTCGCGATCGCCCGCGCGCTCGTCACCGAGCCGCAGGTGCTGCTCGTCGACGAGCCCACCTCCGCGCTCGACCACGAGCGCGGCACGCGCGTCGTCGAGCTCGTGACCGCCCTCGCCCGGCGCATCGACGCGGCGACCCTGCTCGTCTCCCACGACGCCGCGACCCTCGCCACCGTCGACACCACCGTCCGGATGCTCGACGCACGGCTCGACGAGGAGGCCGTCGACCACGCCCTGCGGTAGCCCCGGCCCGGCCCGTACGACCGGGTCCCGGGGTCCCCCGTGCCCTCGGAGCCGTCGAAGGTGCGTGCGCCGGGGAAGTGCAGTGTCCTGGTACGTGGGGGGCAGGTCGTGGTCGGTCGCCCCGTCGGTGGCTCACCCGGGTCGGCGCTCGCGCTCCCGACCGCGACGACCTGAGCGGCCGGAGGCCGGCGAGTCGGTCGTCCGCCGGGCTGCTCGCCGACGTGAGGAGGAGCCCATGACGAGGTCCAACCCGATGGTCTGGCTGGGCCGCACGGCCCGGCGCGGTCTGACAGATCTCCCGCGCAACGTCCTGTGGGTGCTCGACAGGACGGTGGCCGACCCGGCCCGGTCCGCGGGCCACACCGTCCAGGCGGCCGGGCAGCGCGCCGCGACGAGCGTCGCGGACGCCAACCCGTTCACCGACGGCACGCAGCGCCGCACGCGGCGCGTGGACGCGGCGATGGAACGCGTGCACGTCCTCGAGCTGCGCGCCCACGACGCGGCACGGGACGCGAGGGAGCGGGCGGACGCCGTGCGCTCGCTCGAGGCCGAGGGCCGCCGGCAGGTCGACGCGGCACGCGACGACGGGGACCGCGAGGTCGCGTCCGTCGTCGAGTCCGCCCAGCGCGAGGCCGACGAGTACGTCGCGGCGAAACGAGCGCGCGCGGAGAAGGAGGCCGACCAGCGCGTCGCGGAGACGGAGGCACACGTCGACCGGCGCCTGGCGGAGTCCCGGGAGGTCGCCGCCCAGGCGCGCGCGCGGGCCGAGCAGGCGATCGAGCGCGCCCGCCAGGAGATGACGCAGGCGCGCGAGATGGCCGAGGAGGCGGCGGCCGACGCCCGTCGCGCCGCCGACGAGGCGCGGGCGCGGGCCGAGCGCCTGGCCGACGAGGCCGAGGAGGAGGCCGACGCGGCGCGGCGCACGGCCGACGACGCCGACGGTCGCCGCGAGGCCGCGCTCGCCGAGGGGCGCCGGCTCGGTGCCGACGCCGACGTCGACCCGCTCAACCTCGACGACATGACGAAGGACCAGCTCGTCGCGCTGGGCACGGAGATGGGGCTCGAGCTCCCCACGTCCCTGCGCAAGCAGGCCGTCGTCTCAGCGATCCGCAAGCACGCGGACGAGCACCCCCAGGAGGCGAGGACGTCATGACCGCACTGTTCCGCAAGAAGACGTTCCTCGACCGGGCGCGGGACGCGCTGGGCCGCCCGAGGAAGAAGCACCGCACCACGGCCGTGCGGTCCGGCCTCGTCACGCTGGGCTCGGTGGCCGCCGTGACGGCCGCGAGCGCAGCCGTCTCGGCGGTCCGCGCACGCATGGCCCCGGGGGGCGGCGATGGCTCGCGGTAGGTTCCTGGGCCGTGCGCTCTTCTTCGGCCTGGGGTACCTCGCCGGCACGCGGGCCGGCCGGGAGCGCTACACCCAGATCGCGGCGGGCGCGAGGGCGCTCGTGGAGGAGGTCCGGGCGCGGCTCGCGGAGGCCGACGCCGCCGCCCCGGGCTCGCGTCGCGCGTCCTCGGCGGAGGGCGGGCGCGGCGTCGACGACATCCGGCTCGGCGGCTAGCCAGGCGTCATGCACATCGAGATCAGCCTCCTGGCCCGCCTCCTGCGGATCCCCCTGCTGAGGGTCGAAGGGGTCGTGGCGATCCGCGACGTCCCGACCTCCGGCGGGCGGGACGTCGGTCGCGCGGACGCCGGGCCGGGCGCCCGTCCGACCCTCGTCCTCGCGGCGCCCGGCGGCAGACCGCCGCCACCGCACGTCGGGCGCGACCTCGCCGCCGCCGAGGCGATCGTCGCAGGCCTGGACGCCGCGCTCGTGCGCGGCACGCGCGAGGCCGAGGGGCGACCGGACGGGGGGCCGCACGAACGGGGTACCAGCAGGGCCTCCCCCGGGGTCCGGTCCGTTCCTAGCGTGGAGGCATGACCACGAGCACCGGCACGGACGGCATCCCCATCCTCACCCTGAACAACGGCGTCACGATGCCCGCACTGGGCTTCGGCGTCTTCCAGACCCCGCCCGACGAGACCGTCGCCGCGGTCGGGACCGCGCTGCGCGCGGGCTACCGGCACGTCGACACCGCCGCGGCCTACGACAACGAGCGCGAGGTCGGCGAGGCGATCCGCCGCTCCGGCGTCGACCGCGACGACCTCGTGGTCGAGACGAAGGTGTGGGTCAGCGACTACGGGTACGACGCGACGCTCCACGCGTTCGACAAGAGCGCGGGCAAGCTCGGGACCGACGTGATCGACCTCCTGCTCCTGCACCAGCCCGCGCCCGGGATCTTCGACCGCACCCTCGACGCGTACCGCGCCCTGGAGACGCTGCTCGCCGACGGCCGGGTCCGTGCGATCGGCGTGAGCAACTTCCTGCCGAACCACCTGGACCGCCTGCTCGAGACGGCGACCGTGGTGCCGGCGGTGAACCAGGTCGAGGTGCACCCGTACTTCCGCCAGCCCGACGTGCTGGCCGCGAACGCCGCGCACGGCATCCTGAGCCAGGCGTGGTCGCCGATCGGCGGGATCACGTTCTACCCGGGCTGGGGCGGGGACGACCGCCGCAGCACCCTCGAGGACCCACCGATCGGCGCGATCGCGCGGGCGCACGGCCGCACCCCCGCCCAGGTGATGCTGCGCTGGCACCTGCAGCAGGGCCGCTCCGCCATCCCGAAGTCCGTGACCCCGTCGCGCATCGCGGAGAACCTCGCCGTGGCGGACTTCGCGCTCTCGGCCGACGAGCTCGCGCAGATCGACGGCCTCGACACCGGCGTGCGCGGCGGCCCCGACCCGGACACGTTCCGGCCCGAGGCCTTCGGCCGCGACATCCCCGAGGCCTGAGGCGCCGCGGCGGCGCCCCGCGGGACGGGCGCGGCGGCGCGCTCCTCGGCGGCGGGGGCTCCGTCCTGCTGCTCGTGCTCGTCGTGGTCGGCTCGCGCACCGAGAGCGAGCGCCTGCGGTACGCGGCGTTCAAGGACCGGCCGGCCGACGAGCGCGTCCCGGTCGGCCGGTAGCGCGCCGGGTCTCACGGCCCGGGCCACGCCGCCTGCCGCGGCGCGCCGTCCCGCGTGCGCCACCGCACCCCGGGTCGCGCCCGAGGTGCGGTGGCGTGGCGCCGCCTAGGGTGCGAGGCGGTGCAGGTCGCGGGGGAAGAGCGCGACCTCGCGGATGTTCGGCGCCTCGACGAGGCGGCCGACCCAGCGCTCGAGGCCGATCGCGAAGCCGCCGTGCGGGGGCATCCCGTGCGCGAAGGCCTGCAGGTAGTGCGCGTAGGACGCGGGCGACTCCCCACGGGCCTCGAGCGCGGCGACGTAGTCGCCGTACCGGTGCAGGCGCTGCCCGCCCGTCACGAGCTCGAGACCGCGGAAGAGCAGGTCGAAGCCGTTGCTCCAGCGCGGGTCGTCGGGCTGGGGGTGGGTGTAGAACGGCCGCTTGCGCAGGGGGTAGCCCTCGACGGCGAGCAGGTCGGAGCCGTAGGTCGCCGCCGCCCACTCCCCCAGGGCGCGCTCGTGCTCGGGCGCGAGGTCGGGCTCGTCGGCGGGGGCGCCCACCAGTGCGAGGGCGTCGCGGAAGTGCACGACCGGGATCTCGGCCGGCACGACCGGCAGGGTGATCCCGAGCCGCTCGACCGCGCCCGGTGCCGCCGACCGGATCGCGTCGACCATGCCCGCCAGCACCTCGCGCAGGACCGCCAGGACGTCGCGGTGGTCCTGGACGAAACCGAGCTCGACGTCGAGGGAGACGTACTCGGCCAGGTGCCGGGCCGTGTCGTGCGCCTCGGCCCGGAAGACGGGCCCGACCTCGTACACGCGCTCGAAGACGCCGACCATCTGCTGCTTGTAGAGCTGCGGGCTCTGCGCGAGGTAGGCGGTGCGGCCGAAGTAGTCGACCGGGAACACGCTCGCACCCGACTCGGTGGCCGACGCGACGAGCTTGGGCGTCTGGATCTCGGTGAACCCCGCGGCGTCGAGCGTGGCACGGAACCCGCGCAGGCTCGCCGCCGCGAGCTCCCAGCGCGCGCGCCGGGCCGGGTGCCGCCAGGTGACGGGCGCGTGGTCGAGGAGCGTCGGGAGCGCGGCGTCCAGCGTGGGGCGCCAGAGCTCGACCGGCGGGGTCGCGGCCGGCTCGCCGAGCAGCTCGACGGTCGGCGAGGTGACCTCGACCCCGCCCGGCGCCTGGCCGCTCGCGGTCGCGGTCCCGGTCACGCGGACGACGCTCTCCTCGGGCGGCACGGCCCCGGCGTCGCCGGGGCCCAGCACGACCTGCGCGAGGCCCGTGCGGTCGCGCAGGACGAGGAACGTCACGGCCGCGAGCTCGCGGCGGCGGTGGACGTGCCCGCTCAGGGTCACCGTGGACCCGGGCGGCGTGGTGGCGAGGTCGGCCGCGAGGGTGCGCGCCGGTGCGGACGGGGTGGGTGGTCTCATCGTTCCTCCAGGTGGGCAGGCCCTGGAGGTGTGGGCGGGGGCTAGGTCGCGGTGCCACCACACCTTCGTCGACGTCTCGTCGACCTCTCGTCGGTACGCCGTCACGCGCGGGCGCCGCCTGCCGGCGCGGCACACGCCGGCCGAGGGTCGTCACTCCTCACGGTCACCGTCGCCGATCGTACTGCGGCGTCCGCGCGGTGCCATGCCCTTTTGCCGCCCGCCCGGGCGGTCAGTCCAGGGGCTTGCTCATGGCGTAGTTGTGCAGCCGGACCCCGCGGACCGTCGGCGTCCGGCGGGCGTCGACCCGGAAGCCGTGGGCTTCGAAGAACGGGCGCGCCGTCTCGCTCGCGTGGGTCGTGAGCCGGGCGGCCGAGCGGCGTCGCGCCTCCGCCTCCACCCAGCGCAGCAGCGCCGACCCGACGCCGGTGCGCGCGTGGTGCGGCGAGACGAACATCATGTCGACGTACCCGTCGTCGTCGACGTCGGAGAACCCCGCGACCGTCCCCTCGACCTCGGCGACCACGGTGCCGTTCCGCAGGAGCTTCGCGTCCCAGCCGTCCACCGGTCCGCTCCCCGCCCACGCGTCGATCTGCTCCGCGGAGTAGTCCGCGGCGGCGGTCGTGCGGATGGCGTCGCGGAAGAGGTGCAGCGTCGCGTCCGCGTCGTCGGAGGTGTAGGGGCGCAGTCGCACGGGCATCGGCCCAGGCTAGCCCCGCCGTCGCGCCGCGGAGGACCACCGGACGGCGCGGCCGTGCGCCCGAGCGGTCATCGGGAACCGGCGACGGCGACACGGGGCCGTGATCACCGCCCCGGACGCGGAAGAGGCCGCCTCCGCTGCTGCGGTGACGGCCTCCGACCTGCGGTGATGCTCGGTGGGCGATACTGGGTTCGAACCAGTGACCTCTTCGGTGTGAACGAAGCGCGCTACCACTGCGCCAATCGCCCGAGTGCGTGGTCGATACTAGCCTGAACCGGACCGGATCGAGAAACCGGCACGATCCCGCGCCTGGTCAGGCGCCCGGACCGGCCGCCGCACCCGTGGGTCACGGGTCGAGGCGCTCGCGGCGGCGGTGCTCGAACAGCTCGCGCGCGGCGAGCGACACGGTGCCCGCCACGACGTCGACCCCGTCGAGCCACGTCACGGGCTGGACGTTGCGCACGGAGCCGGTGAGCAGGAGGTTCGCCCGGCCGTCGGTCACCTCGTCGAGCACGTCGAACGGGAGCTCGCCCGGCCGCGCCTCGCGCACCGGCAGCCCCTCCTCGGCGGCCCACTCGAGGAGCAGCTCGCGCGTGATCCCCGCGAGGCAGCCGGTCGACAGCAGCGGGGTGACGAGCTCGCCGTCGCGCTCCACGAAGACGTTCGCGCCCGTGCCCTCGCACAGCTCGCCGACGGTGTTGGCGAGGAGCGCCTCGTCGCCGCCCTTCGCGACGGCGTCCGCGAGCGCGACGACGTTCTCGGCGTACGACGTGGTCTTGAGGCCCGCGACGGCCGACCGCTCGTTGCGCGTCCAGGGCGAGCGCACGGCGCGCCCGCGCGCGACGATCGTCGCGGGTCCCGCCGCGACGACGACGGTCTGCGCGCCGGGCGTCCGGCCCGACCCGAGGGGCCCGATCCCCGCGGTGACGGTGATGCGCAGGCGGCCCACGGCCCCGGCGCCGGCCGCCGTGCGCGACTGCGCCTCCTCGAGCACCTGCACGACGCCGTCGCGCACGAGCCCGTCGTCGGGCGCGTCGAGGCCGAGGCCGGCGGCGGACCGCGCGAGGCGGCGCAGGTGCCGGGTCAGGGCGAACGCCTGCCCGTCGAACACCGCGCACGTCTCGAACACGCCGTCGCCGACGGTGATCCCGTGGTCCACGGCGCTCAGCGCGGCGTCGCCCGGCCCGACGAGGCGGCCGTCCGCCCACAGGACGAGGTTCTCCGGGGGCGCGGTCGGGGCTCCGGGCGTGGGCAACGGCGTCGTCATGGGTCCAGTGTGCCGGAGGCGAGGCCGACGAGCCGCCGGGCCTTGAGCTCGGTCTCGTCCCACTCGCGTGCGGGGTCGCTCCCCCACGTGATCCCGGCGCCGGTGCCGAACCGGAGCACGCCGTCCGCCCACCAGAACGTCCGGATACCGACGGCGAGGACCGCCTCGTCGCCGTCGACCCACCCGACGGCGCCGCAGTAGGGACCGCGGGGCGCGGTCTCGAGCGCGGCGATGACCCGCAGCGCGGACGACTTTGGCGCCCCGGAGACGGACGCCGGGGGGAAGGTCGCGTCGAGGACGCGCGCCCAGCGGTCGGGGGCGGCGAGCACGTCGTCGCGCACGCGGCCCGCGACGCGGCTCACGAGGTGCACGAGCCCGGGGTGCTCCTCGACGGCGAGCAGGTCGGTGACCTCCACGGTCCCGGGCGCGCACACGCGCTGCAGGTCGTTGCGCACGAGGTCGGTGATCATGACGTTCTCGGCGCGGTCCTTCGCGGTGAGGCCGTCCGCCGCCGGGGCGGTCCCCTTGATCGGGCCCGAGACGAGCACGCCGCCGGACAGCCCCAGGTACAGCTCCGGGGACGCGCTCACGACCCACGCCGGCTCGACGCCGCCGCCCGCCGGGACGTGCAGGACGCCCGCGTACGGGGCGGGGTTGCCCCGCGCGAGCCGCGCGCCCAGCGCCAGCGCGTCCGGCTCGTCGCCGCCCTCGGGCGCGAGCGGGGCCGCGAGCACCCGGCAGACGTTGGCCTGGTACACCTCCCCCTCGCGCACCTCGTCGCGCACGCGCGCGACGGCGGCCTCGTACGCGGGGCGGTCGAGCGAGCTCGTCCACGACCGCGGGTCGGGCCCGCTCCACCCGGGGGCGTCCGGGTCCCGCCGGACGTCGTCGGGGTCGACCCGCTCCGCGAAGCGCCACGCGCGCGCCCGTCCCCCGTCCTCCGGCCCGTCGAAGTCCGCCACGACGAACCACGGACCGCCCTCGCGCAGGCGCTCCGGCTCGCGGCGCACGTCGATGCACTCGACCACGCCGCGCGCGGCACGGCCGGCGAAGCGCGCGACGCCGACGGGCGTCTTCCCAGGTCCAGGCACGGGGCCACGCTACCGAGCGCCCCGGGGCGTCCGAGCACCGCCCGGGCGCGGCTCGCGGGCCGGCGCCGCAGGGCCGGTTGGACGGCGGGCGCTCCGGTCGACTAATGTCTGGGACGCGCCGGAACGCCGGGGACACCGCAAGGAGTCCTCGACCGAGACGGCCGCGCGGATGTGGCTCAGTTGGTAGAGCATCACCTTGCCAAGGTGAGGGTCGCGGGTTCGAGTCCCGTCATCCGCTCGGAGGCCCACTCTCGTCCGCTCCCCCGGGAGCGGCGGAGCAGGTCGCGGTGGAGTGGCCGAGAGGCGAGGCAGCGGCCTGCAAAGCCGTATACGTGGGTTCGAATCCCATCTCCACCTCGTAGCAGCACCAGCATCACCCTGGGCGATTGGCGCAGCGGTAGCGCGCTTCCCTGACACGGAAGAGGTCACTGGTTCGATCCCAGTATCGCCCACCAGCTCGACGCGAGAGGCCGTCCCGGTTCCGACCGGGGCGGCCTCTCGCGTACCCGGACGCCCCGCCCGAGGTGCGCGTGGTCGAGCCCACACCCCGCCGTGGACAGGATGCGGGACTCGCGCCAAAAGTCGGCTAGTATGTGGGACGCGCCGGAACGCCGGGGACACCGCGAGGAGTCCCTCTCAGACCGGCCGCGCGGATGTGGCTCAGTTGGTAGAGCATCACCTTGCCAAGGTGAGGGTCGCGGGTTCGAGTCCCGTCATCCGCTCGGAGGCCCACTCTCTGGCCGGCTCCCTCGGGAGCGAGAGAGAGGACGTGTCTCACACGGTGGAGTGGCCGAGAGGCGAGGCAGCGGCCTGCAAAGCCGTATACGTGGGTTCGAATCCCATCTCCACCTCTCGGCAGCACCCTCGGGCGATTGGCGCAGCGGTAGCGCGCTTCCCTGACACGGAAGAGGTCACTGGTTCGATCCCAGTATCGCCCACGAGCACGGCCCGAAGGCCGCCCCGGACACCGTCCGGGGCGGCCTTCGTCGTTGCCCTAGGCTCGCGGGCATGACACCGCCCGTGACCCGTGACGAGCTCCTCCCCTTCGGCGCCGCGCCGCGCCCCACGAGCGGCGCCGAGGTCGCCGAGCGCGTCCTCGCCGTGCTGCGCGACGCCGCCGGCCGCGACGCGTCGGGGCTCGAGCGCGCCCGGGTCGACGCCACGCTCGACGGGGCCGACGTCGCCGTGCTCGTCGTGGACGTGACCGGCCTCGCCGTGCGGGTCACCGGCCGGCGCGGCGACGGCCCGTCGACGCACGACGCCCTGCACGCCGAGGACGGCGACCAGCGCGAGCCGGCCACCCTGCGCTCGCTGCGCCTCGACGCGCACCCCGTGGTCGTCGAGGACGTCCCGGTGGACGTCGCCGCCGTCGCCGAGGGGCTGCGGTTCGCGTGGGCGGAGACGTCCGACGGGCGGCTCGGCGTCGAGCCCGTCGAGCCGGACGACGCGCACCCCGTGACCGGCCACGTGCGGGTCGCGGTGCCGCAGGACGCGGTCGTCGCGACGGCACGCCGCCTCCTCACCGCCGAGCTCGCGACCCAGGGGCTGACGCTCACCTCGCTCGACGTGGAGATCACCTCCCGCGGCCCGCGGTCCGTCGCCGTGCGCGCCTTCGCGCGCGTGCGCAAGGCCATCCTCTCCGCGAGCATCCACGCCACGCTCGTGGCCGACGTCGACGAGCGCATGGTGCTGCGGGTGCGCGAGGTCGACCTGTCGAGCCGCAACCCGGTGGTCGCGGCGCTGCTCGTCGCCGGCCGGCGCCACGTGGACGAGGTCCGCGGCCGCAGCGTCGACCTCGCGGGCGAGCTCCCGGCCGGCGTGCGGCTCGGCGACGTGCGCCTCGACGTGGGCGCCGACGGGACCGTCGCGCTCACCGCCCGGTTCGTGTGACGGGGCGCCGGGCGGCCCGCCCCTTGTGACGCTCACCACGGCGACGTAGCGTCGCAGGCATGTGCCGGAACATCACGACCCTGCGCGGCCTCGTCCCCCCGGCGACGGACGAGGAGGTCGAGGCCGCCGCCCGCCAGTTCGTCCGCAAGGTCACCGGGATACAGCGCACGAGCGCGGCGACCGAGGAGCCGTTCGAGCGCGCCGTGACGCAGGTCCAGGAGATCGTGGCGCGCCTGCTCGACGAGCTCCCGGAGCGCCGCCAGCCGCCGACGACCGTCCCGCCGCTGCGCCGCGAGGAGGTGCGCGCCCGGATCGCCGCGCGCGAGGCCGCGGAGCGCGCGCACGAGCGGGCGCACGCCCTGGGCCTCGCGCACACGCACGACGACGACGAGGAGGACGAGGCGCGGACCGTGCGCGCCGCGGGCGTCTAGGCTCGTCCCGTGGAACTCGCTCCCCCGACCCTCGACGGCACCGACCCCGGGCCGGGTGCCCACGCCGACCGGCCCGAGCCCGTCAGCGCGTCGATGCGCCGGGCGAAGGCGGGGGCCCGGGCCGCGCACGTGACGATCGGCCAGGTGCGCGAGGACGCCTCGGGCCGCGTCACCATCGAGTGCTCGTGCGGGATGGTCCTCACCAACGGCCCGGACTGGACGGTCGACGAGCACATCCGCCTGCACCGCGCCGAAGCGCGCTACCTCGCGCTGAGCGCCGTCGCGCCGGCCGGCATGCCGCGCATCGTGCCCGTCGACGCCGCGCGGCTCCCCCGCCTCGACTGAGCCCGCTCAGAGCTCGTCGGGGTCGTCCCAGGACGTCCCCGAGGACGCGCCCTCGATCGGACGGCGCTCGGCCTCCGAGAGCGAGTGGGGCGCCTTCGTCGCGTCCCCTCCGGTGAGGACGTCGCCCGGCTCCGCCTCGTCGTCGCGCGGCGGGGACAGGCGTGCCGAGGCGATGTCGGACTGGTTGAGGTCGTCCCTGCGGCGCGCGTTCGTGCTCATGGTTCGGGTCTACCAGGTCGCCCGGGCACGCGCACGCTCCCCCTCCGGGCCGGGGGCGGGCCGACCGCCCGGCCGTGTGCGACGTCGCGCGCTTGGCACACTATTTATGCCCGGAACGGGATGTGGCGCGCGTCTCACTCCGGGCGCGGTCTACCCAGGGCGTCCGGGGGTGGCCCGTGACATCCTCGGGGGATGCAGACCTGGCCAGGCCACCCCTACCCCCTCGGGGCGACGTACGACGGCACGGGTACCAACTTCGCCCTCTTCTCCGAGGTCGCCGAGCGCGTCGAGCTCTGCCTGCTCCGCGACGACGGCACGGAGCAGCGCATCGAGCTCGAGGAGGTCGACGCGCACGTCTGGCACGTCTACCTCCCCGGGAAGGGCCCCGGCACGCGGTACGGCTACCGCGTGCACGGCCCGTACGACCCGGCGAACGGGCACCGGTGCAACCCGTCGAAGCTCCTGCTCGACCCGTACGCGAAGGCGATCGAGGGGCAGGTCGACGGCGACGAGAGCCTGTTCTCCTACCGCTTCGCCGACGCGCAGGACGCGGCGCCCGAGACCCCCGACGAGGAGGGCGACGACGCGACGGGCGAGACGCCGGCCGCTCCCCCGCGCAACGACGACGACTCCGCGGCGCACACCATGGTGTCGGTCGTCGTGAACCCGTACTTCGACTGGGGCCACGACCGGCCGCCGAACCGCGACTACCACGACAGCGTCGTGTACGAGGCGCACGTCAAGGGCATGACGATGCGCCACCCCGACGTGCCCGACGAGCTGCGCGGGACGTACGCGGGCATGGCGCACCCCGCCGTGATCGAGCACCTCGTCACGCTCGGCGTCACGGCCGTCGAGCTCATGCCCGTGCACCAGTTCGTCAACGACCCGACCCTCGTCGAGAAGGGCCTGTCGAACTACTGGGGCTACAACACGATCGGCTTCTTCGCGCCGCACAACGGGTACGCGGCGTACGGGACGCGCGGCCAGCAGGTCATGGAGTTCAAGTCCATGGTCAAGGCGCTGCACGAGGCGGGGATCGAGGTCATCCTCGACGTGGTCTACAACCACACCGCCGAGGGCAACCACCTCGGCCCGACGCTGAGCTTCCGGGGCATCGACAACAAGGCGTACTACCGCCTCGTCGACGGCGACGAGGCGCACTACTTCGACACGACGGGCACGGGCAACTCGCTGCTCATGCGCTCCCCGCACGTGCTGCAGCTCATCATGGACTCGCTGCGCTACTGGGTCACCGAGATGCACGTCGACGGCTTCCGCTTCGACCTCGCGGCGACCCTCGCCCGGCAGTTCCACGAGGTCGACCGCCTCTCGGCGTTCTTCGACATCGTCCAGCAGGACCCGGTGATCTCCCAGGTCAAGCTCATCGCGGAGCCGTGGGACCTCGGCGCCGGCGGCTACCAGGTCGGCGGGTTCCCGCCCCTGTGGACCGAGTGGAACGGGCAGTACCGCGACACGGTGCGCGACTTCTGGCGCGGCGAGCCGTCGACCCTGCCCGAGTTCGCGAGCCGCCTCACGGGCTCGTCGGACCTCTACGAGCACTCGGGCCGCAAGCCCATCGCGTCCATCAACTTCGTCACGGCCCACGACGGGTTCACGCTCAACGACCTCGTGTCCTACGACGAGAAGCACAACGCGGCGAACGGCGAGGACAACAACGACGGCGAGAGCCACAACCGGTCGTGGAACTGCGGCGTCGAGGGGCCCACCGACGACCCGGACGTCCTCGCGCTGCGCGCGCGCCAGCGCCGCAACCTCCTCGCGACGCTCCTGCTGTCCCAGGGCGTGCCCATGCTCGCGCACGGCGACGAGATCGCCCGCACGCAGCGCGGCAACAACAACGGGTACTGCCAGGACAACGAGATCACGTGGATGGACTGGCGCGGGGTCGCCGACGCGCCGCGCCCCGACGAGCCCGCGCCGCCCGAGCAGGACGACCTCGACCCGGACGCCGCCGAGCGCCGCGCCCTGCTCGACTTCACGCGGCACGTCGTGTGGCTGCGCCGCGACCACCCCGTGCTGCACCGCCGGCGCTTCTTCGTCGGGCGCGGGCCCGAGGACCACGCGACCGACCCCGACAAGCTCCCGGACATCGAGTGGCTCGACATCACGGGCTCGCGCATGGACCAGGCCGACTGGGACGCGGCGTACGCCCGCTCGGTCATGGTGTTCCTCAACGGCGACGCGATCCCCGAGACCGACCGCCGCGGCGAGCCGATCGTCGACGACTCGTTCCTGCTGCTCCTCAACGCCCACCACGACGTGCTCGAGTTCACCGTGCCCCCCGCGCAGTACGGCGCGTCGTGGTCCGTCGTGCTCGACACCGACGGCACGACGAGCCCCGGCGACGAGCTGCTCCCCGGCGACACCGTGCCGGTCACGGGCCGCAGCACGATCGTCCTGACCCGGCCGCCGCTGCGGTGAGCGGCGCGACGACCGACGGCCCCGGGGCCGTCGCGGCACCGGACGCCCCGGCGCGCCCCGCCGCGCCGGTCTCCACCTACCGGCTCCAGCTCGGGCCCGACCTCACGTTCGACGACGCCGCGCGCCAGGTCCCCTACCTCGCGGACCTCGGCGTCACGCACCTGTACCTGTCCCCCGTCCTCCAGGCGGCGCCGGGATCGACGCACGGCTACGACGTCGTCGACCACGACCGCGTCAGCGCCGAGCTCGGCGGCCGCGCCGGGCTCGACCGGCTCGCCGCGGCGGCGCGGTCCGCCGGGCTCGGGGTCGTGCTCGACGTCGTGCCCAACCACATGGCCGTCCCGACGCCCGCGTGGCACAACCGCGCGCTGTGGTCGGTGCTCGCCCACGGTCCCGACTCCCCCTACGCGTCGTGGTTCGACGTCGACTGGTCGGCGGGCGACGGCGCCGTCCTCATGCCGGTGCTGGGCGCGCGCCTCGGGGACGCGCTCGCCGCGGGCGACCTCGTGCTCGACGAGGTCGACGTGCCGGGTCCCGACGACGGGTCGCCGGCGGTCCCCACCACCGTCCTGCGGTACTTCGACCACGTGTTCCCCGTGCGCGAGGGCACGCAGGGGCTGCCGCTCGCCGAGCTCGTGGAGCGCCAGCACTACCGCCTCGCGTTCTGGCGCGTCGGCGACGAGGAGCTCAACTACCGCCGGTTCTTCGACGTCGGCTCCCTCGTCGCGGTCCGCGTCGAGGACGAGGCCGTGTTCGACGCGACGCACGCGCTCGTGCTCGACCTCGTGACCTCCGGCGTCGTCGACGGGCTGCGCATCGACCACCCCGACGGCCTCGCCGACCCCGCGCAGTACCTCGCACGCCTCGCGGAGCGCACCGGCGGGGCGTGGGTCGTCGTCGAGAAGATCCTCGCCGGCGACGAGCAGGTGCCGCCCGACTGGGCGACGGTCGGCACGACGGGGTACGACGTCGCGTGGCGGCTCCAGCAGCTCTTCGTCGACCCCGGCGGCCGCGCGGGGCTCGACGCCGTGATGACCCGCCTCACCGGTGCCGTGCCGGGCGGTCTCGAGGGCGTCGTCGAGCAGGCGAAGCGCGAGGTCGTGGCCGGGCCGCTGTACGCGGAGCTGCACCGGCTGACCGACCTCGCGGCCGCTGTCTGCCACGACGACCCACGCCTGCGCGACCACACGTGGCGCGGGCTGCACCAGTGCCTGCGCGAGCTGCTCGTCGCGTTCGACCGGTACCGCGCGTACGTCGTGCCGGGGGTCCCCCCGCGCCACGAGGGGGTCCGCGCCGTCGAGGAGGCGGCGGCGCGCGCCCGCGGCCACCTCGACCCGCAGCGCGCCGAGACGCTCGACGTCGTCGTGGACCTCGTGCTCGGCCGGGAGGTCGGCAGCGCCGGACGACGGCGCGAGGCCCGGCGCGACGAGCTCGCGGTGCGGTTCCAGCAGGTGTGCGGCGCGGTCACCGCGAAGGGCGTCGAGGACACCGCGTTCTACCGGTGGACCGAGCTCGTGGGCCTGTGCGAGGTCGGGGGCGAGCCGGACCGGTTCAGCCTCGGCGTGCACGACTGGCACGCGTTCGCGCAGCGCTTCGCCGCGCTCACGCCGCTCGCGCTCACGGCCGGGTCGACGCACGACACCAAGCGCGGCGAGGACACGCGCGCCGCGCTCGGCGTGCTCTCCGAGGACGCGACGGGCTGGTCGCGCCTCGTCGACGAGGTCCGCGCCGCGAGCGCCCCGTACCGCGGCGTGCTCGTCGACGGGCTCGCGGAGAACCTCCTGTGGCAGACCGTCGCCGGCACGTGGCTCCCCGACGGCGCGACCCGCGCCCCGGACGCTCCCGGCGCCCCGACGGACGGCCGGGCGCCGGGCGCGATCGCGCCGGACCGCCTCGTCGGCTACCTGCGCAAGGCGCTGCGCGAGGCGAAGGTCGCCACGTCCTGGACGAGCCCGGACGAGGCCTACGAGCGCGCGGTCGAGGACCTCGCACGGCGCGCGCTCGAGGACCCGGCGGTGCTCGCCGCGTTCGGGCGCTGGTCGCACGACCACCGCGACGAGCTGCGCGCGGCGAGCCTCGGGATCAAGCTCGTCCAGCTCACGGCACCGGGCGTCGCCGACGTCTACCAGGGCAGCGAGGGGTACGAGCCGACCCTCGTGGACCCGGACAACCGCCGGCCCGTCGACGTCGACGACCTCGCGGGGCGTCTCGCCCGCCTGGACGACGGCGCCGCGCCGCGCACCCTCGCCGACGAGAAGCTGCTCGTCACCTCGCGCGCCCTGCGGCTGCGGCGCGCCGCGCCCGGGGCCTTCGTCGGGCCGGGCGCGGGCTACGCGCCCGTCGCCTCGTCGACGCCGTGCGCGCTCGCGTTCGCCCGGACCGACGACGGCGCGGCGCGCGCCGTCACCGTCGCGACGCGCCTGCTGGGCACCGTCCGTCGCCTCGGCGGGTGGCGCGACCACGTCGTCGCGCTCCCCGCGGCCCCGGGCGGCTGGCACGACCTGCTCACGGGACGCGACCACCCGGCCGGGACGGTCGCGCTCGCCGACCTCCTCGCGGACCTGCCCGTCGCCCTGCTCGTCCCGGGCGCCGCGTCGTGACGCCGGCCCCGCCGCCGCGCGGCACGCCCATGCTCTTCGTGCCGGGGCCGCGTCCGCTCGTGTGGGCGCCGGCCGCGCGCCGCGTCGAGCTGCTCCTGCCCGAGCAGGGCTCCGGCACGTTCGACGGCGCGCGGCGCGAGCCGCTGCGGCTCGTCGGCGCGCACGTCCCCGGCTGGTGGGGGTACGACCACGAGCTCCCCTGGGGCACCGACTACGGGTTCGCGGTCGACGAGGGCCCCGGCCGGCCCGACCCCCGCAGCCCGTGGCAGCCGTACGGCGTGCACGGCCCGAGCCGGTCGTTCGACGCGGAGTTCGCGTGGACCGACGGCGCGTGGGAGGGCAAGGACGTGCGCGGCGAGGTGCTCTACGAGCTGCACGTCGGCACGTTCACCCCGCAGGGGACGCTGGACGCCGCGATCGGGCGCCTCGACCACCTCGTCGACCTCGGCGTCGGGGCGGTCGAGCTGATGCCCGTCGCCGCGTTCGCGGGCCGCCGCGGCTGGGGGTACGACGGCGTCCACCCGTACGCCGTCCACGAGCCCTACGGAGGCCCGCGCGCGCTGCAGCGCTTCGTCGACGCCGCGCACGCGCGCGGCCTCGCGGTCGTGCTCGACGTCGTCTACAACCACCTCGGCCCCTCGGGCAACTACCTGCCCGAGTTCGGGCCCTACTTCACGTCCGCGCACGACACCCCGTGGGGTGCGGCGGTGAACCTCGACCGCTCGGGCAGCCGCGAGGTGCGCGAGTGGGTGATCGACAACGCCGAGCGGTGGTTCGTGGAGTTCCACGTGGACGCGCTGCGCCTGGACGCCGTCCACGCGCTCGTCGACGACTCCCCGACGCACGTGCTCGCGGAGCTCGCGCGCCGCGTCGAGCGCGTCGAGCAGGACCTGGGCCGCCCGCTCACGCTGGTCGCGGAGTCCGACGAGAACGACCCGGCGACCGTGCTCGGCGTCGAGCAGGGCGGGCGCGGCATGGACGCGCAGTGGGCCGACGACGTGCACCACGCCCTGCACGCCCTCCTCACCGGCGAGCGCCACGGCTACTACGTCGACTTCGGCTCCGTCGCGGTGCTGCGCAAGGCCCTCACGGGGGTCTTCGTCCACGACGGGACCTTCTCGACGTTCCGCGGCCGGCCCTGGGGCTGCCCGGTGCCGCCCGGCACGGACGGGCACGCGTTCGTCGTGAGCGCGCAGAACCACGACCAGGTCGGCAACCGCGCGCGCGGCGACCGCCCGTCCGCGACGCTCGACGCGGGCGGCCTGGCCGTCGCGGCGGCGCTCGTGCTCGTCTCGCCGTTCACGCCGATGCTCTTCATGGGCGAGGAGTGGGGCGCCTCGACGCCGTGGCAGTTCTTCACGGACCACGACGACCCGGACCTCGCGCGCGCCGTCCGCGAGGGGCGCGCGGCGGAGTTCGCGGACCACGGGTGGAGCGGCGGCACGGGCGGCGACGCGCAGCCCGTGCCCGACCCGCAGGACCCGGCGACGCGCGACGCGAGCGTGCTCGACTGGGCCGAGCGGCACGACGGCGGGCACGCGCGCCTGCTCGCGTGGTACCGGGACCTCGTGGCCCTGCGCGCGCGCGCCGACGTCCGCTCCGGCGACCTGTCGGTGGTGCGCGTGCACGGGCCGGGCGGCGCGCAGGACGACGCGACGGGCGAGGAGGACCGGCTCGGCCCGGGCGACGGCCCCGCGTTCGTCGTCGACCGGCGGACCGTCGCCGTCGCGGTGAACCTCGGCCGGGAGCCGCGCACGCTCGCGCTCGCCCTGTCCGGCGCCCCGCGCCTCCTCGCGGCGTGGGACCCGGCGACCCGGGTGCGCGGCCGGGAGGTCGACCTGCCCGCGCGTTCGGTCGCCGTCGTGTCCTGGGTGTGAGTACGCTCGCGCCCATGGCTGCGGCGAAGAAGGCGAAGAAGTCCTCGAAGGCGAAGAAGTCCACGAAGGCGCAGACGTCGAAGGGCGCGGCGAAGGCTGCCGTCGCCCCGGACTGGGACGCCCCGCCCACGGAGGTGCTGCGCGCCCCGGCGGGGTTCGACCTCGCGGCCTTCGACCGGTCCTCGACGCCCGGGTTCCCGGGCGGCAAGTCGGCGGGCGAGGCGCTCGTCGCGCACCACGCGGACGAGCTCTCGGACCTCCAGGAGCGCCTGTTCGCCGAGGGCCGCTCGGGCGGGTCGCGCTCGGTCCTGCTCGTGCTGCAGGGCATGGACACGGCGGGCAAGGGCGGCATCGTGCGCCACGTCGTGGGGCTCGTCGACCCGCAGGGCGTCGCGCACCGCTCGTTCGGCGTGCCGACCGCCGAGGAGCGCCGCCACCACTACCTGTGGCGCGTGCGCCGGGCGCTGCCCCGGCCCGGGTACATCGGCGTGTTCGACCGCTCGCACTACGAGGACGTGCTCGTGGCCCGCGTCGACGCCCTCGCCGCCGCGGACGAGATCGAGAAGCGCTACGACGAGATCAACCGGTTCGAGGAGAAGGTCGTCGCGTCCGGGACGACGGTCGTCAAGGTCGCGCTGCTCGTGTCCTACGAGGAGCAGCGCGCACGCCTCATGGAGCGGCTGGAGCGCCCGGACAAGTTCTGGAAGTACAACCCGAGCGACGTCGACTCCCGCGCGAAGTGGCCCGCCTACCAGGAGGCCTACCAGAGGATGCTCGACCGGACGAGCACCGAGGTCGCGCCGTGGCACGTCGTGCCCGCCGACCGCAAGTGGTTCGCGCGCCTCGCGGTGAGCGAGCTCCTGCTCGACGCGCTGCGCGGGCTCGACCTCGGCTGGCCGCCTGCCGACTTCGACGTCGAGGTGGAGAAGGAGCGGCTCGCCGCGACCTGAGCCGCCCGTCCCGCGGGGCTACGCCGCCCGGACGAGCGCGCGGCCGTCCTCGGCGAGCGCACCGAGGCGCGACAGCGCGCGGTAGTACTTCTTGCGGTAGCCGCCGCGCAGCATCTCGTCCGTGAACAGGCCCGTCTCGCCGGCGCCGCCGAGCAGCACGGGGACGTCGCGGTCGTAGAGGCGGTCGACGAGCACGACGAGGCGCAGCGCCGCCGACTGCTCGACGACGGGGTGCACGCCCGTGAGCGCGACGGCCTCCACGCCGTCGAGCATCGCGCGGTACCGGCTCGGGTGCACCTGCGCGAGGTGGGCCAGGACGTCGTCGAACGCGTCGAGCGTCGCGCCCGGCGTCGTCGCGGCCGCGGCGCGCACCGCGTCCTCGGGCAGGGGCGCGGAGTCCGTGACGACCGCGCGGTGGCGGTAGTCCTCGCCGTCGACGCGCAGCACCTCGAACCGGGCGGCGAGCGCCTGGATCTCGCGCAGGAAGTCCTCGGCGGCGAACCGCCCCTCGCCGAGCGCCTCCGGCAGCGTGTTCGACGTCGCGGCGAGCGCGACCCCGCGGTCGGCGAGCTCGCGCAGCAGCCGCGACATGAGGACGGTGTCGCCCGGGTCGTCGAGCTCGAACTCGTCGATGCACACGAGCTTCTTCGTCGCGAGCGCGTCGACCGTCGCCCAGAACCCCAGCGCGCCGACGAGGTTCGTGTACTCGACGAACGTGCCGTACGCGCTGACGTCGAGCCCGACCGCGTGCGCGAGGGACGTGAGCAGGTGCGTCTTGCCGACGCCGAACCCGCCGTCCATGTACACCGCCGGCGCGACCGTGCGGCGCGCGAAAAGACCCTTGCGCGCCGGCTTCGCGACGGCGGCCGCGACCTCCTCGAGCCGGGCCACCGTGCTCGCCTGGCTCGGGTAGCGCGGGTTGGCCCGGTACGTCGAGAACCGGGCGTCGGCGAAGTGCCGCGGTGGGACGAGGTCGGCGAGCAGCCGCGAGGGCGGCACCGACGGCCGCACGTCGACGAGCGCGCGCACGCGCGCGGCGGGAGAGCCGCCCGGGGTGGGAGCCGGGGCGGGAGAGCCGGTCGACGCGGTCGTGCCGCCGGCTGCAGGCGCTGAGGTCACGAGGATCCAGCCTACGCCTGCGGCTACCGTGGGCCCTGTGACCTCCGCCACGACCCCGCCCGGCGACGCCGGGCGCGCCGACCTGCCGGTGCTCGACGTGCTCGTCCCGTCGCCCGGGCGCCTCTCCCCCGACCCGCGCGAGGACGCGCTCGCCGCCCTCTACGCCTACGCCCCGCCCGCCCGCGGCCGGTCGTCGGTGCGCGCCAACATGGTCGCGAGCGTCGACGGCGCGGCCTGGGGCCCGGACCACCGCTCCGGGTCGATCAACGACGCCGCGGACTGGCGCGTCTTCCGCGTGCTGCGCGCGCTCGCCGACGTCGTGCTCGTCGGGGCGGGCACCGCGCGCGCCGAGGGGTACACGCCGCTCGACCGGCCGCGCGGGCTGTCCCACCTGCGACCGGCGCCGCTCGAGCTCGCGCTCGTCACGCGCAGCGGCCGGGTGCCGGACCGCCTCGCGGGCGCGGACCGGCCACCGTACGTGGTCACCGCGCCCGCCGGGGAGGACGCGGCGCGGGCCGTCCTGCCCGCGGACCGGGTGCTCGTGGTGGGCACGGACGACCGGGTCGACCTCGCGGCGGGGCTCGACGCGCTCGCCGGGCGCGGCCTGGCGCGCGTGCTCGCCGAGGGCGGGCCGACGCTCCTGGGCGACCTGCTGCGCGCCGACCTCGTCGACGAGCTGTGCGTGACGACCACGCCGACCGTCGTGGGCCGGGGGCCCGGGCGGATCGTCGGCGGCGACGCCGACCCGGGCGCGGCGCCCCCGCGCGGCGCGCGCCTCGCGCACCTCCTGCACAGCCCCGAGGACCGTCCCGGCGCACCGGCCGGCACGACGCTCGCGCGCTGGCTCCTGCCGATAGGCTGACGCGCGTGACCGACACCATCCTGGTCCTCACCGAGGACACGCTGAACCCGGCCGACGTCCAGCACATCCTGTCCCTGCACGAGGGCGAGACGCTGGCCTACCGGGTGCTCGTGCCCGCGGACACCGAGCGCAACCTCGTCTCCGCGATCGTCGACCACCTCAGCGTGGGCGAGCTCAAGCAGGCGTGGGACGAAGTGCTCGGCCGCGAGCCCTCCGAGAAGCAGGCGAAGGCGACGGCCGCGGAGCAGCTCGAGCGCAGCGTCGCCGAGCTGCGCGGCGCGGGCCGCGACGCCGACGGCGCCGTCACCGAGGACGACCCGCTGCCCGCGCTGCGCAAGGCCGTCGCGGCGGGCGACGTGCGGGAGGTCGTCGTGGTGACCTACCCGCACGCCGTCGAGGACACGTTCCACACCGACTGGGCCTCGCGCGCCCGCGAGGAGCTGCACGTGCCCGTGCTGCACCTGTACTCGGGCACGAGCGAGCTCGGCTGAGCCCCGTTCAGCCCCGCACGCGGTGGCCCGCGCGACGGATCGTCGCGCGGGCGAGCTGGTCCATCGAGTCGAGGTAGACCGGCTCGGCGAGCAGGCCGTGGTCGACCGCGACGACGGAGAGCTCGGTGCAGCCGAGGACGATCACCGACGCGCCCCGCTCCACGAGCCGCCCGGCGACCGCGCGGAACGTGTCGATGTCGACGGGGCGGCCCGCCTTCACCTGCTCGTAGATGATCTGCGACACGAGGGCCTGGTCCGCGTCGTCGGGCACGAGCGTGCGCACGCCGTGCGCGGCGAACGCGTCCTGGTACACGCCCGACGCGGCCGTGCCCGCGGTCGCGAGCAGGCCCACGGCCTCGAGACCCGGCACGCGCTCGCGCGCGGCGTCGACCGTCGTGTCGATGATCGACACGAACGGCACGCTCACCGCGTCGAGCACCTGCTGGGTGAAGTGGTGCGCGGTGTTGCACGGCATGACGAGGAACGACACGCCGAACGCCTCGAGGCGGCGCGCGTCGCGGGCCAGCACGGGGCCGGGGTCCTCGGTCGAGCGTCCGAGGACGAACGCCGTGCGGTCCGGGATGGTCGCGTGGTTGAGCACGACCATGTCGAGGTGGTCCTGGTCGCGCTCCGCGTCCGTGAGCTCGACGACGAGCTGCAGGAAGTAGGCCGTCGCGAGCGGGCCGACCCCGCCGATGACGCCGACGGGCGGGCGCTCGCCCGCGCCGTCGGCGGCCGACGGCACGACGTCAGTCACGCCCACCGCCGGACCCCGCGTACGCCGCGGCCTTCGCCGCGGACACCGGGTAGAACTCGCGGAAGCGTCGCACCTGGCGCAGCTCCGCGACGCGCACCCACAGGTCGCGGCGCCACGCGCGGTCGCGCGAGTACTTCAGCGGGTGCCCGACGCGCTTGACCTTGCGCAGGCGCGCCGCGACGGCGGGCTCGGTCGCCGCGCGCACGTACCGGCGCAGCAGGAACCCCGGCACGATCCGGTAGAGGACCGGCACGCGCCGCGGGTCGGGCACGCGCCCGCCCTGCAGGTGCTCGCCCACCCAGTACATGGCGGGGTTGATGCCGCTCGCGGTGAGGTAGAAGTTCGAGCGTCCCGTGCGCGGGTTGAGCTCGAAGAAGTACCCCGTGCCGTCGCGCGGGTCGACCTTGATGTCGAAGTTCGCGAACCCGGTCCAGCCGAGGTGCTCGACGAGCGTGCGCGCGTCGGCCTCGATCTGCGGCAGCGGCCCGGTGAGGATCGCCGCCGGGTTGCCCAGCGTGCCCGGCGTGTGCTCCTCGAGCAGCACGTGGCCGCCGTGCGCCATGCGCACCTGGCCCTTCTCGTCGGAGAAGGTCGTCATGATGCGCATCTGCGAGTCGTTGCCGGGCACGAACTCCTGGATGATGAACGGCTCGCGGTACCCCGCGTCGCCGGCCGTGCGCAGGAGCCACTCGAGCTGGGCCTGGTCGGCGAGCTCGTGCACCTTGCGCTTGCCCGGGAACGACGTGTGGTGCCACGCGACGTTGTCGCCGGGCTTGGCGATGATGGGGAACCGCAGGTCGAACGCGCCGACCCGCTCGCCCCCGTGGCGCACGACCGTGCGCGGGTGCGGCACGCCGAGCTCGACGCACAGCTCGGAGAAGCGCTGCTTGTCCATGACGCGGTCGAGCAGGTCCGGCGTCGTGTACGGCACGACGGCGACGTCCTCGATCTTCGCGCGGTGCTCGGCGAGCGCCTTGACGTACCAGTCGACGCACGTCACGACCATCGCGGGCGCCTTCGCGCGCGCCGCGATCTCGCGGATCGTGCGCACCATGACCTCGGGGTCGTCGAGCCCGGGCTCGATGACGTTGTCGAGGATGGTCGAGTACCGCACGTTGCGCGTCGAGACGATCGTCACGACGGTGCTGCGCACCCCGTACGCCTCGTGGAAGGCGCGGGCCAGGCTGTACGCGCCGGCGTCGCCACCCAGGATGATCGGGTGGACGACCGCCGGTCGCACGACGCGTCGGCTCACGCGTCGCCTTCGCGCGTCTCGCTCCGGTCGCCGGACCACTCGGTGTGGAACACGCCCGGGACGTCGACCCGGCGGTACGTGTGCGCACCGAAGAAGTCGCGCTGCGCCTGGATGAGCGCGGCCGGCAGGCGCTCGGCCCGCACGCCGTCGTAGTACGCGAGCGACGACGAGAACGCGGGCGTCGGCACGCCGTTGAGGGCCGCCTGCGCGACGACGCGGCGCCACGCCGCGAGCCCGTTGCCGACGGCGCCCGTGAAGTACTCGTCCGCGAGCAGCAGGGGCAGCTGCGCGTCGCGCTCGTACGCCTCGGTGATGCGGTTGAGGAAGCGAGCGCGGATGATGCAGCCGCCGCGCCAGATGCGGGCCATCGCGCCGCGGTCGATGTCCCAGCCGAGCTCGGCCGAGGCCGCCGCGATCTGGTCGAAGCCCTGCGAGTACGCGACGACCTTCGACGCGTAGAGCGCGAGGCGCACGTCCTCGACGAACGCGTCGCGGTCGGTGACCTCCCACGCCTGCGCGTCGGCGGGCAGCGCCGCGCGGCCGGCCTCGCGCTGCGGCACGGAGCCCGACAGGGCGCGCGCGAACGTCGCCTCGGCGATGCCGGTGATCGGCACGCCCAGGTCGAGGCCGTTCTGCACGGTCCAGCGGCCCGTGCCCTTCTGCTCCGCCTGGTCGAGCACGACGTCGACGAACGCGGAGCCGGTCTCGGCGTCGACGTGCTGGAGCACGTCCGCGGTGATCTCGATGAGGAACGACTCGAGGTCGCCCGTGTTCCACTCCTCGAAGATCTTCCCGATCTCCGCGGCGGACGCGCCGAGCCCCTGCTTGAGCAGGTCGTACGCCTCGGCGATGAGCTGCATGTCGGCGTACTCGATGCCGTTGTGCACCATCTTCACGAAGTGGCCGGCGCCGTCGGGGCCGACGTAGGTGCAGCAGGGGACGCCGTCGACCTTGGCCGAGATGTCCTCGAGGATCGGGCCGAGGCTCGCGTACGACTCGCGCGTGCCGCCGGGCATGATCGACGGGCCGTTGAGCGCGCCCTCCTCGCCGCCGGAGACGCCGGTGCCGACGAAGTGCAGACCCTGCGCGGCGAGCGCCTTCTCGCGGCGGATCGTGTCGGGGAAGTGCGCGTTGCCCGCGTCGACGACGATGTCGCCCTCCTCGAGCAGCGGCACGAGCTCGTCGATCACCGCGTCGGTCGCCGCGCCAGCCTTGACCATGACCACGACCTTGCGCGGGCGCTCGAGCGACGCGACGAAGTCGGCCATGGACTCCGACGGGACGAAGTCGCCCTCGGAGCCGGCCTCGGCGATCAGGGACTCCGTCTTGGCGTACGAGCGGTTGTGGACCGCGACCGTGTAGCCGTGGCGGGCGAAGTTGCGGGCCAGGTTGCGGCCCATGACCGCGAGTCCGGTGACACCGATCTGTGCTCGTGCTGCCATCTGCTTCCCTGCTCCTCGGAGGTCGGTACCGGCGACCACGGGGCTCTGCCGCGACAGGGCGCCGTCGGGGACGGCGCCGTGGGACGCGACGGCAGGCGGGCGCAGCCGGTACGGGGCGGATACGCGCACAGCCTAGTCCCCCGCGCTCCCCCGGACCGGCCCCGGCCACCATCCGGGCGCGGTGAGCGGTGGTGACGATCCGCCCGGCGCGCCGCGGGCGCGGTCACGATTCGGTGACGCCCGCGCGCCGCACCGCGGAGCGCGGCGCCCCGCCTCGTAGTGTGCAGAGGTGATGACCGCTCACGGGACCGACGCGCCACCGGAGTTCCGCGCGGCGCTCGAGTCCGTCGCCGCCGCCCGCGTGCGGCCCGACGTGACCCTGCGCGAGGTCCCCGCACCCCGCCGCGTCGCGCCGTTCTCCCTCGCCCTGACCGGCGAGGTCGCCGGCGCGACCGACGACGACCCCGACCTCGCCTCGGGCCGGTTCATCCTGCTCTACGACCCGGCCGGCCAGGAGGCCTGGCAGGGCCGGTTCCGCGTCGTGACGCTCGTGCGCGCGACGCTCGAGCCCGAGATGGCCGGCGAGGACATGCTCGCCGAGGTCGCGTGGACGTGGCTCGCCGACGCGCTGCGCGACACGGGCGCGCAGGCGCACGCCGAGGGCGGCACGGTGACGCGCGTGCTGTCGCAGGGCTTCGGCGCGCTGGCGGGCTCCTCGAACGACGTCGAGCTGGAGATGCGCGCGTCGTGGACGCCCTCGACGCCCGAGCTGGGCGTGCACCTCGAGGCGTGGGCGCAGCTGCTCTGCACGGCGGGTGGGCTGCCCCCGCTGCCCGAGGGCGTGACGCCGTTGCAGGTCCGACGCAATACCGTGGGTCCATGAGCTCGGCCGCAGCACCCGCACCCTCCCCCCTGGACCAGCCCGACGGCGCACCCGCCGTGACGACCGCCGGCGCGGTCCCGGACGACCCTCCCGTCGTCCCGCTCACCGAGCCCGCGGACGGCGTCGGGCCCGTCGTCGACACCCCGGAGGCGTTCGCGGCGGTCGTCGAGGCGTTCGCGCGCGGCACCGGTCCGGTGGCCGCCGACGCCGAGCGCGCGTCGGGCTACCGCTACGGGCAGCGCACGTACCTGGTCCAGGTGCGGCGCGAGGGCGCGGGCACGGCGCTCGTGGACCCGGTCGCGGTGCCGGACCTCGCCCCGCTGCGCGAGGCCGTGGGCGACGAGGAGTTCGTGCTGCACGCCGCGTCGCAGGACCTGCCCGGGTTCGCCGAGCACGGCCTGCTGCCCGCGCGGGTGTTCGACACCGAGCTCGCGGCGCGCCTGCTCGGCCTGGAGCGCGTCGGCCTCGCCGCCGTCGTCGCGGAGCTCCTCGGCCTGGGGCTCGCGAAGGAGCACTCCGCGGTCGACTGGTCCACCCGCCCCCTGCCGCCCGAGTGGCTGCGGTACGCGGCGCTCGACGTCGAGGTGCTCGTCGCGCTCCGCGACGTGCTCGCGGCCCGGCTCGAGGAGGCCGGCAAGACGGAGTGGGCGGCCCAGGAGTTCGAGGCCGTGCGCACCGCTCCCCCGCCGCCGCCGCGCGTCGACCCGTGGCGCCGCGTGTCGGGCACGCACACGCTGCGCGACGCCCGCCGCCTCGCCGTGGTGCGGAGCCTGTGGGAGGCCCGCGACGTCAACGCCCGCCGCCGCGACATCGCCCCGGGCCGGGTGCTGCCCGACCGCGCGATCGTCGCCGCCGCGGAGGCGCTTCCCCGCAGCGTGGCGCAGCTCGTCGCCCTGCCCGCGTTCGCGGGCAAGGGCACGCGCCGCCGCGCCGCCTACTGGCAGCAGGCGGTCGACACCGCGCTCGCCCTGCCGCAGAGCGCGCTCCCGTCCCTGCGCGGGCCGCGGACCGACGCACCGCCGCCCCCGCGCGCCTGGGCCGACCGCGACCCCGCCGCGGCCGCGCGCCTCGAGGCGGCGCGCGCCGTCGTGCAGGAGCTCTCGGAGCAGCACACCGTGCCCGTCGAGAACCTGCTCCAGCCCGACGCCCTGAGGCGCCTGTGCTGGACCCCGCCCGCGCCCGCCGACGCGGACGCCGTCGCGCAGTTCCTGCGGGGCCGCGGGGCGCGCGAGTGGCAGGTCGGGCTCCTCGCCGAGCGTCTCGCGGCGGCCTTCACGGACGTGTCGAAGGCCTCGACGGGCGGGTAGGGTCGGGGCCGTGCACGACACGAACCTGACGATCCGGACAGTGACCGACCGCGACGCCTGGGACGCGCAGGTGAACGCGCTCGGCGGCCACCCGCTGCAGCTGTGGGGCTGGGGCGAGGTCAAGGCGACGGGCGCGTGGACGCCGCGCCGCCTGGAGGCGGTCGACGGCGCCGGGCGCACGGTCGGCCTCGCGCAGGTGCTCGTGCGCTCGCTGCCCGCCCAGTTCAAGGCGCTGTGCCACGTGCCGCGCGGCCCGGTCGTCGCGCCGACGGCGGGCACCGAGGGCTGGGGCCCCGGTCCCGGCGTGGGCGACGACGCGACCCGCGACGCCGTGACGCGGGCCGTCGTGGCGTGGTCCAAGGAGCACGTCGGCGGCGTCGGCATCACGATCGAGCCGGACTGGCCCGTGGGCACGCACCTCGACCTCCCCGACGCGCGCCCGGCCGCGAACCCGATCCTCTACCCCGTCACGCTGATCCTCGACCTCACGAGGACGCAGGACGAGCTCACGGCCGCGATGGGCAAGTCCACGCGGTACGACATCCGCAAGGCCGCGCGCACCGGGCTCGAGGTGCGCCGCGTGACCGACGAGGCCGAGGTGCGCCAGGTCCTCGCGGTCTACCACGAGACCGCCGAGCGCGCGGGCTTCGCGCTGCACGACGACGAGTACTACCTCGCGATCCACCGCGAGCTCGGCGAGCACTCGGTCCTCGTCGCGGCGTTCTCCGAGGGCGCGCCCGTCTCGTTCGTGTGGTGCGTGTCGTCGGCGACGACGTCGTTCGAGCTCTACGGCGGCATCAACGACGCGGGCCGCAAGCTGCGCGCGAACGCGCCCGTGAAGTGGCACGCGATCACGCTCGCGCAGGAGGCCGGGCTGGTCCGGTACGACATGAACGGGCTGCTCAACGACGGGATCAGCGAGTTCAAGCGCAGCTTCGCCCAGCACGACGACGAGCTCGTGCACAGCGTCGACGTGCCCTTCTCGATGTGGTACTCGGCGTGGAACAAGGGCCTGCCGACCGCGAAGAAGGTCGTGCGGAAGCTGCGCGGCGGCCGCTGACGGCGGGCACCCGCCCCACCCTCACGAGACCCGGTATCGCCCCGATGCGATACCGGGTCTCGTCGTGTCGTAGCATCGTTCTCGCACTTCCCGATACTCGCGGTAGCGTGTATCACCTGAGCGGTGTCGCTCCGGACACCGCCGTCCCGACCATCTGACCGGATGGAGATGCCATGACCGTGGCCGACGCGCCCGCCTCAGCCTCCCCCCACGCACCCACCCAGGCGACCCGCCGCCGTGCGGTGCGCGACGTCGTCTTCGTCGAGGGCGTGCGCAGCCCGTTCGGCAAGGCCCGCCCCGACGGGATCTACGCCGAGACCCGTGCCGACGACCTCGCGGTGAAGACGGTCCGCGAGCTCCTGCGCCGCCGCCCCGAGCTGCCGGCCGAGCGCGTCGACGAGCTCGCGCTCGCCGCCACGACGCAGACCGGCGACCAGGGCCTCACGCTCGGGCGCAGCGTCGCCGTGCTGGCCGGCCTGCCGCGGTCGGTGCCCGGGTTCGCGATCGACCGCATGTGCGCGGGCGCGATGACCGCCGTCACGACGACCGCGGCGAACGTCGCGGTCGGCGCGCAGGACGTCGTCGTCGCGGGCGGCGTCGAGCACATGGGGCACCACCCCATGGGCGAGGGCTCCGACCCGAACCCCCGGTTCGTCGCGGAGCGCCTCGTGGACTCCTCGGCGCTCGTCATGGGCGCGACCGCGGAGAACCTCCACGACCGCTACCCGCACCTGACCAAGGAGCGCGCCGACGCGTACGCCGTCGCGAGCCAGGCCAAGTACGCCAAGGCCCTCGCGAACGGTGACATCACGCCCGACCTCGTGCCGATCGCGACCCGGTCGACCGAGCTCGGCTGGGGCCTGGCGACCGCCGACGAGCTGCCCCGCCCCGGGACCGCGCTCGACGCGATCCGCGACCTCAAGACCCCGTTCCGCCCGGGCGGCAAGGTCACCGCGGGCAACGCCTCGCCGCTCACCGACGGCGCGACGGCGTGCCTGCTCGCGGCCGGCGACGTCGCCGACGAGCTCGGCCTGCCCGCGCGCATGCGCCTCGTCGCGTACGCGTACGCGGGCGTCGACCCCGAGGTCATGGGCATCGGCCCGGTCCCCGCGACCGAGCGCGCGCTCGCGTCCGCGGGCCTGACGATCGACGACATCGGGCTGTTCGAGATCAACGAGGCGTTCGCCGTCCAGGTGCTCGCGTTCCTCGACCACTTCGGGATCGCGGACGACGACGAGCGCGTCAACCTCTACGGCGGCGCGATCGCCATGGGCCACCCGCTCGCGTCGTCGGGCGTGCGCCTCATGACGCAGCTCGCGCGCCAGTTCGCCCAGCACCCCGAGGTGCGCTGGGGCCTGACGACCATGTGCGTCGGCCTCGGCATGGGCGGCACGGTGATCTGGGAGAACCCGCACCACGCCGACTACTCCGGCCACACGGCCGCCGCGACCGAGGGAGACCGCTGACCATGAGCGAGACCACCACGAAGCCCGGCGCGACGACCGCCGACCGGGCCGTCGCCCCCGAGCCGGCCGCGCCGCGGGACGGGAACGGGGCCGGGCAGGGCGGCGAGCGCGTCACGCACGCGCACGTGCGCGACGTCGCGCTCCCCGGCGGGACCGGCACGCTCGCGCTGGTCACGCTCGACAACGGGCTCGACCACACCAAGCCGACGACGCTCGGGCCCCTCGGCCTCGCCGAGCTGCACGCCGCGCTCGAGACGCTGCACCGGCGCGCCGCCGACGGCGAGATCGTCGCCGTCGCGATCACCGGCAAGCCGTACTTCCTCGCCGCGGGCGCGGACCTCACGCAGGCCGCGGCCGTCCAGGTGCGCGACGACGCGCTCGCCCTCGGGCGCGCGGGGCACGCCGCGTACACGCTCCTGCAGGACATGGGCGTGCCGACGTTCGCGTTCGTCAACGGCGTCGCGCTCGGCGGCGGCCTCGAGGTCGCGCTCAACTGCACGTACCGCACCGTCGCGTCCGACGCCGGCGCCCTCGCGCTGCCCGAGGTCGGCCTCGGGCTCGTCCCCGGCTGGGGCGGGGCGTACCTCGTGCCGCGCCTGCTCGGGGTCGAGAAGGCGATGGACGTCATCCTCGCCCGGCCCGCGGCGAACAAGCCGTTCAAGGCGGCCGAGGCGTACGAGACCGGGCTCGTCGACGCGCTCTTCGAGGCGCCCGACTTCCTCGAGTCCTCGCTGCGCTGGGCCGAGGCCGTGCTGCGCGGCGAGATCGTCGTCGAGCGCCGCCCGCTCGACCCGGAGCCCGTGTGGGACGCCGTCGTCGCGGGCACGCGCCGGCGCCTCGACGCCGTCGTCGCGGGGTCGCGCCCGGCCCCGTACCGGGCGCTCGACCTGGTCGCCGCCGCGCGCACCGCGTCGCGCGAGGAGGCGTTCGCCGCCGAGGACGAGGCCCTCGCGGACCTCATCATGAGCGACGAGATGCGCGCGAGCGTGTACGCGTTCCAGCTCGTGTCGAAGGGCAAGCGTCCGCAGGGCGCCCCCGACGCGAGGCTCGCGCGCCCGGTGACCCGGGTCGGGATCGTCGGTGCCGGCCTCATGGCCGCGCAGATCGCGCTCCTGTTCGCCCAGCGCCTCCAGGTGCCGGTCGTCATGCGCGACCTCGACCAGGAGCGCGTGGACAAGGGCCTCGGCTACGTGCGGTCGACGGTCGAGAAGCTCGTCGGCTCGGGCCGCATGTCCGCGGACACCGGGGCGCGCATCGTCGGCTCCGTCCACGGCACGACCGAGCTCGGCGACTTCGCGGGCTGCGACGTCGTCATCGAGGCGGTCACGGAGATCCTCGGGCTCAAGAAGAAGGTCTTCGCCGAGCTCGAGGGCGTGCTCTCGCCCGAGGCCGTCCTGCTGACGAACACGTCCGCGCTCTCGGTCTCGGAGATGGCGGCCGACCTGCAGCACCCCGAGCGCGTCGTCGGGATGCACTTCTTCAACCCCGTCGCGCAGATGCCGCTCGTCGAGATCATCCAGGCGGCGAGGACCGACGACGCGGCGCTCGCCACGGCGTTCGCCATGACGAAGAAGCTCCGCAAGACCGCCGTGCTCGTCGCCGACCGCCCGGGGTTCGTCGTCAACCGTCTGCTCATCCTGCTCATGGGCACGATCGTCGAGGCGGTCGAGCGCGGCACCTCGGTCGAGGTCGCGGACCGCGCCGTCGCGCCGCTCGGGCTGCCCATGCCGCCCTTCGCGCTGTTCGACCTCGTCGGCCCAGCCGTCGGCCTGCACGTCCTCACGTCGCTGCGCGAGGACCTGGGCGACCGGTTCCCCGAGTCCCCCGGGCTGCAGCGCATCGTCGACGAGCACCTCCCGGTCGTGCTCGACGCGCCCAAGGGCCTGCCGAAGCCGGTGGACCCGGCGATCCAGGCGGTGTTCGGCGCGGGCGAGGCGGGTGGCGCGGGAGCGCTCGACGAGGCGGGCGTCCTCGACGCCGTGCTCACGGCGCTCACGCGGGAGATCGGGCTCATGCTCGACGAGGGCGTGGTCGCGAGCCCGTCGCAGGTCGACCTGTGCATGATCCTCGGCGCCGGGTGGGGCTTCCACCTCGGCGGCATCACGCCGTACCTCGACCGCACGGGGTACTCCGAGAAGGTCCTCGGCCGCCGGTTCCTGCCCGACGGCGTCGCGAACGTGCCCGCCGCGTCGCGCGTCTAGGACCTCCCCGCGCCGAGCATGCGGTGGTGGCCCGTCCGGAGACCCGGGCGGGCCACCACCGCATGCTCGGCGGGCGCGGGGCGCAGGGCTCGGCCGGCGGGTCAGTCCCAGGTGAGCCTCACGACCTCGAACGCCGCCGCGTGCCCGACGCCGAGCCGCTCCCCCGTGGGCCGCGTCATGGACCCCAGGAACTCGGCCGGGTCGAAGCCCTCCCACCCCAGCCCGTCGAGGTAGGCGGCGTGCGCGGCGAGCGACGCGACGCCCGCGTCGAACGTCGCGGTCACGTCCGCGGCGTGCGCGGCGCGCGGGGACCCCGCGACCCACACCTGGCCGACGCCGCCCCACGGCGCCAGCCCCTCGTCCTCCACCTGGTCGCGGAAGATCCAGCGGTTTCCCGCGTCGCGCACGGCGTCGAGCACCGCGCGCCCCGTCGCGACGTGGTCGGCCTGGTTCGGGACGCCGTTCGGGAAGACCTCGTGGTGGTTGCCGGTGATCACCACGTCCGGGCGGTGGCGCCGCACGACCCGCGCGATCTCGCGCCGCAGCCCCACGCCGTACTCCAGCACGCCGTCGGGCAGCCCGAGGAAGTCGACCTCGTCGACCCCGACGAGCCGCGCCGACTCGACCTGCTCGGCCTCCCGCACGCCGCGCGCGACGTCGGGGTCCATGCCGTCGATCCCGGCCTCGCCGCTCGTGACCATGCAGTACACGACGCGCTTGCCCTGCCCCGTCCAGCGCGCGACCGCGGCGGCGGCGCCGAACTCCATGTCGTCGGGGTGCGCCACGACCGCGAGCGCCGTCGACCAGTCCTCGGGCAGCGGCGTCAGCGGCGCGGGCCCGTCCGTGGGAGTGCTCATGGGGTCACGCTAGGCCGCCCGGCCCGCGGCGTCACCCGGTGCCGTCACCGAGGCCGCGGTGACCCGCCCACAGGCCCGCCGCCGCCGAGGCGCCGGCGTCGACGAGCGCGGCGAGCTCGGGGCGGTCGGGCACGCGGAACGAGACGTAGCCGCCGCGTCCGCCCGCGACGGGCCGCCCGTACGCCTTCGCCGCGAGGTGGCCGTCGGGCAGCAGCCGCACGGTGATCGTCTGCAGCTCGAAGACCTCGCCGCGGCGCTCGTCGGTCCAGCGCAGGTGCTCGGGCACGGTGACGTTGATCGCGAGGGCGCCCACCTGGACGTCGGGGGTGTCGGACATGCCCCATCCTCGCCGACGCGCGGCGCGCCGTCAGCCGGCGGCCTCCCCCGCGCGCGCGTCCTCGACCGGTGCGTCCACGACCGGCGCGTCCACGACCGGCGCGTCCTCGACCGACGTGACGGCCGGGTCCACGACGAGCCGCGCGCGCTCGGCCGCGACGATCGTGCGGGCGAGCACGGCCTCGGACACGTCGACCGCCCCCGCGACCTCCTCGGCGAGCGCGCTGCGCCGCGCGTAGGCGTCGAAGAGCCGGGCCTTGGTGCCGAGGATCCGCACGAGGTGCTCGTCGACGCTGTCGACGGTGAGCAGCCGGTGCACCTGCACGGTCTCCACCTGGCCCATGCGGTGCGCCCGCGCGACGGCCTGCGCCTCGGTCGTCGGCTTCGTCTGCGGCTCGCACAGCACGACGACCGACGCGGCCTGGAGGTTGAGCCCCACGCCGCCGACGTCGATCTGGCTCACGAGCGCGCACGGCGCGCGGGACGCGGTGAACGCGTCGACGACCTCCTGGCGCGCGGCCGCGGGGACGGAGCCGGTGAGCGGGCCGAGCGCGACGTCGCCGAGCGCCCGCGCGACGAGGTCGACGACGTCGCGGAAGAACGAGAACACGACGACCTTGCGCCCGTTCCCCGTGGCCTCCGTGACGATCTCCACGAGGCGGCGCACCTTGGCCGAGTCCTCGGGGTGCTCGACGGCGTACGCCGCGCGGCGCATCGCCATGAACCCCCCGGCCGCGACGGCCTCCCGGTAGGCCGCGCCGTCGGCCGCGCCGAGCTCCTCCCACTCGTCGACCTGGACGAGCTCGGGCAGCTCCTCGAGGACGTCCTCGGCGTTGCGCCGCAGGTACGCGGGCGCGACGGCCCGGCGGAACGCCTCGGGCCCGGCGGCGCCCGCCGCGGCGTCGAGCCCGGCCGCGAGCCCGGGCTGCAGGTAGCCCACGAGCGTGCGGAACTCCTCGACCCGGTTCTCCATCGCCGTGCCCGTGAGGAGCAGCACGTGGGGCGTGCGGTCCGCAAGGGCCGCCACGGCCACGGAGCGGCGCGCCTCGGGGTTCTTCACGTAGTGCGCCTCGTCGACGACGAGCGCGGCCGGCGCGACGTCGGCGAAGGCCTCGACGCCCGCGCGGCGCAGCCCGGCGAACGTCGTCACCGCGACGCCCCCGTGCGCGCGCCACGCCGCGGTCTCCTCCTCGCGCGCGTCGCCGTGCAGCGCGCGGACGTCGAGCGCCGAGTGGGCGCGCAGCTCGCGCACCCAGCCCGTGAGCACGCTCGCGGGGCACACGACGACGGCGTGGGTCGCGCCGCCCGCGACGAGGTGGGCGAGGACCGCGATCGCCTGGACGGTCTTGCCGAGGCCCATCTCGTCGCCGAGGACGACGCGCCGCTGGGCGAGCGCGAACCGGGCGCCGAACGCCTGGTAGCCGCGCAGCGAGGCCCGCAGGAGCGTCTCGTCGAGGGCCTGCGACTGGACGCGGTCGACGAGCTCGGCGGGCAGGTGGCCCTCGGCCGCCGCGACGTCGCGCCCGGTGGGAGCCACGCCGTCCAGGAGCGCGTAGTACGCGGCCGAGCGGCGGCGGAAGTCCTCCCAGACGTCGTAGGGGCGCGCGGGCTCGTCGAGGAGCCCGGTGACGCGCCGTGCGTCCTCGGTGAGGCCGGTGGCCCGCGCGTCGGCGACGAGCCCGTCGAGGAGCGCGACCGCGGCGAACGCCCGGCGGCGCCGCCCGCCCCACGCGAGGAGCCGGCGCGGCGCGCTCGCGACGGTCCGCGCGTCGTCGTGCACGCGCGCGTGCTCGGCGAGGAGGTGACGCGCCCGGTCGCCGTGCCGGGCGACGGCGGCGTCCGCCTGGTCGAGCGCGTGCAGGGACCGGACGAGCGCCGTCGCGACGGGGTCGGTGGGCGTGAGGTCGATCCGGAAGCGCAGGCTCTCGCGCAGGGCGCGCGCGACCTGCTCCGCCGCGGCGAGCAGGTGGGTCGCGGTCTGCGGGCCGATCCCCGGGACGCGCTCGAGGCCCGCCCGGCCGCGCCGGACGACCTCGCCGACCGTGCCGACCCCGGCGTCGGCGAGCGCGCCGAGGCGCAGCCGCTCGCGCGTCACGTCGCGCAGCGCCGCGACGTCGACGCCGTCGAGGTGGGCGAGGACCTTGTCCTCGCGGCTCGCCCCGAACGCCTCGCGGACGCGGTCGCGGGCCGCCGACGGCGCACCGAGGAGTCGCGCGAGGAGCGCCGCGAGGTCGTCGGCCGCGTCGACGGCTCGCCGGGCGGAGCGGGCGTCCGGGCGGGCGGGGGTCGTCGTCACGGCCGCCAGCGTGCCAGGCGCGGGGGCGTGCGCGCCACGCGGCACCCGGGGTCGGGGCAGACGGGCCGCGCCGTCAGTACGTCGTGAGGCCGTGCGCGCGGAACTGCTCGCGCACGCGCTCGGTGAGCTCGGCCGACGGCGCGGGGGTGTCCTCGAGCTCGTAGGTGCGCCCGAGCGCGTCCCACTTGTCGCGGCCCATCTGGTGGAACGGGAGGACCTCGACGCGCGTCACGGTCCCGGGCCGGATCTCGTTGAGCGACGCGGCGTACGCGGCGACCTTCTCGACGTTCTCCGCGTCGTCGGTCAGGCCCGGCACGAGCACGAACCGGACCCACACCTCGGGGGCGTGGCGCTCGAGCCCGCGCGCGGCGACCCGGCGGCCGAAACGCAGCGTCGGCTCGAGGTCGCGGCTCGTGACCTTCCGGTAGGTCTCGGGGTCGCCCGACTTCACGTCGAGCAGCACGAGGTCGGTGTCGTCGAGCATCTCGTCGGTCGCGTTCGCGCCGAGGAAGCCCGAGGTGTCGAGCGCCGTGTGCACGCCCATCGCCTTCGCGCCGCGCAGCACGCGCGCCGCGAACGCCGGCTGCATGAGCACCTCGCCGCCCGAGAGCGTGAGGCCGCCGTGCGTCGCCCGGAACACGGGCAGGTAGCGCTTGACGCGGGCGAGGAGCTCGTCCGCGGTGACGGGCTTGCCGTCCTTCATCGCGAACGTGTCGGGGTTGTGGCAGTACAGGCACCGCAGCGGGCACCCGTTGAGGAAGACCGTGAGCCGCGTCCCCGGGCCGTCGACCGCGGTGACGAGCTCCCAGGAGTGGACCGAGCCGAGCTCGCCCGCGCGCATCGCCGCGAGCTTGCCGGCCCGGTCCACGTCCGCGACCACGATCCCGTCCAGCCCCGCGCCCGCGCGGCGGGCGTGGCCCGCCGGGGCGTCCGACGCGACGGGTCCCGAGGATGACGGGTCTCCCGGTGCGTCGAGGCGCGTCGCGTCGTCGGGCAGGGTGACGCCCGTGGCGGCCACGGGTGCGGCGCACGCGTCGGCCCGGGTGACGGACGGGATCGTGGTGGTCATGGTGACCTCTCTCAGAGCGCGCCGTGGAAGGTGCGCGACAGCACGTCGAGCTGCTGCTCGCGCGTGAGGCGGACGAAGTTCACCGCGTACCCGGACACCCGGATCGTCAGCTGCGGGTACTCCTCCGGGTGCTCCATGGCGTCCAGGAGCGTCTCGCGGTTCAGCACGTTGACGTTCATGTGGTAGCCCTCGGACCCGATGTAGGCGTCGAGGAGGCTGGCGAGGTTCGTGACCTGCTCCTCCTTCGTGCGCCCGAGGCCGCTGGGCACCACCGTGTTGGTGAGCGAGATGCCGTCCTGCGCCTCGTCGTACGGGAGCTTCGCGACGGACAGCGCCGAGGCGAGCATGCCGTGCGTGTCGCGACCGTTCATCGGGTTGGCGCCCGGGGCGAACGGCTCGCCGGCGCGTCGGCCGTCGGGCGTGTTGCCCGTCGCCTTGCCGTACACGACGTTCGACGTGATGGTCAGCACCGACTGCGTCGGCACCGCGTCGCGGTAGGTGGGGTGCGTGCGCACCTTCGCCATGAACCGCTCGACGAGGTCGACGGCGATCGCGTCGGCCCGGTCGTCGTCGTTGCCGAACGTGGGGAACTCGCCCTCCGTGACGTAGTCGACGACGAGGCCGCGCTCGTCGCGCACGACCGAGACCCGCGCGTGCTTGATGGCCGACAGCGAGTCCGCCGCGACCGAGAGGCCGGCGATGCCGCAGGCCATCGTGCGCAGCACGTCCTTGTCGTGCAGGGCCATCTCGAGGCGCTCGTACGCGTACTTGTCGTGCGACCAGTGGATGCAGTTGAGGGCCTCGACGTAGGTCGCGGCGAGCCAGTCCATCGTCGCGTCGAACTTCGCCATGACGTCCTCGTAGTCGAGGACGTCGCCCTCGACCGGCGCAGCGACGGGCGAGACCTGCTTGCCCGAGACCTCGTCCCGGCCGCCGTTGATCGCGTAGAGCAGGGTCTTGGCGAGGTTGACGCGCGCGCCGAAGAACTGCATCTGCTTGCCGACCCGCATCGGGGAGACGCAGCACGCGATCGCCGCGTCGTCGCCCCACGCCGAGCGGATGAGCTCGTCCGACTCGTACTGGACGGCGGACGTGTCGATCGACACCTGCGCGCAGTAGTCCTTGAACCCCTGGGGCAGCCCGGGGCTCCAGAAGACCGTCATGTTCGGCTCGGGGGCCGGGCCGAGGTTGTACAGGGTCTGCAGGAAGCGGAACGAGTTCTTCGTGACGAGCGGGCGCCCGTCCTCGCCCATGCCGCCGATGGTCTCGGTGACCCACGTCGGGTCGCCGGAGAACAGCGCGTCGTACTCGGGGGTGCGCAGGAAGCGCACGATCCGCAGCTTGATGACGAAGTCGTCGACGATCTCCTGCGCCTGCGACTCCGTGATCCGGCCGGCCTCGAGGTCGCGGTCGATGAACACGTCGAGGAACGTCGAGGTGCGCCCGAGCGACATCGCGGCGCCGTTCTGCTCCTTCACCGCGGCGAGGTAGGCGAAGTACAGCCACTGGACGGCCTCGCGCGCGGTGGTGGCCGGGCCCGAGATGTCGTACCCGTACTCGGCGGCCATCTCCTTGAGCTCGCCGAGCGCGCGGATCTGCTCCGCGTGCTCCTCGCGCTCGCGCACGACCTTCTCGCTGAACGGCTCCGTGTCGAGACCGAGCTTGTCGAGCTTCTTCGCCGCGACGAGGGCGTCCACGCCGTAGAGCGCGACGCGGCGGTAGTCGCCGATGATCCGGCCGCGGCCGTAGGCGTCGGGCAGGCCCGTGATGATGTGCGAGCTGCGGGCCGCGCGGACGTTCGGCGGGTAGACGTCGAACACGCCCTGGTTGTGCGTCTTGCGGTACTCGGTGAAGACCTTCTTGAGGGTCTCGTCGACCTCGTAGCCGTAGGTCTGCAGCGCGCCCTCGACCATGCGCCAGCCACCGTTCGGCATGATCGCGCGCTTGAGCGGAGCGTCGGTCTGCAGGCCGACGACGACCTCGTTCTCGCGGTCGATGTAGCCGGGGGCGTGCGCCGTGATGCCCGCGGGGGTGTGCGGGTCGACGTCGTAGATGCCCTTCTCGCGCTCCGTGGGGAACATCGCCGAGAGCTTCGCCCAGACGCCGGTCGTGCGCTCGGTCGGCCCCTCGAGGAACGACGCGTCGCCCGTGTACGGGCGGTAGTTGCGCTGGATGAAGTCGCGCACGTCCACGCCGTCGCGCCACGGGCCGTCGACGAAGCCCTCCCACGCCGGGACGTGGCCCTCGTCGGTCGCGGAGCTGCGGACGCTGTCGCGCGTCTCGGAAACGCTGGTCATTCGGACCTCCCTCGTGCCTGGCGCGCGGGTTTCGCGACGCCGGCCTGGTTCCCGCCGCCCCGTCCTCGGCCGACCGCGGGTGGCGGGGCCGGGAGGGTGTCCGACGGGCTCCTTCGCCACCTCCAGGCTAGGACCGCGCGACCGGTCATGGGATGCTTTGCGGCCTCTCGGGGACCTAGGTCCCGAGCCGGGCGCGGCGTGCGAGAACCGCGGAACTCCGCGGTTCTCGCGGTGTCGGGACCGGCGCGCGAGCATCCTTGTGACGCCTTTCACAAGGAATCTGCGCCTCCGGGCCGCCCGAGCCGGCGAGCGCGCGAGGCCGAGCGCGTGTCGCACCCCCTCCCGCAGCACGAGGACCGCCGACCCGTGTGAGACTTCCCCGATGAAGCGGACCATGGGCGTCGAAGAAGAGTTCCTCCTCGTCGGGCAGGACGGCCGGCCCGTCGCGAAGGCGGCCGAGGCCCTGGAGGCCTCCGGGACGACGGACTCCGGAGGGGGCACCGGCTCGCTCGAGTCGGAGTTCATGGAGGAGCAGCTGGAGACCGCGACGCACCCGCGCGCCGAGCTCGACGACCTCGCGGCCGAGATCCGCGCGGGCCGTGCCCGCGCCCAGGAGGCGGCCGACCTCGTCGGCGCGCGCGTCGCCGCGCTGTCGACCTCTCCCCTGCCGTTCGAGGGCACGACCGTCTCGCGCCTGCGCTACCTCCAGGCGCGCGCCGCGTTCGGGCTCACGGCGCGCGAGCAGCTCACGAGCGGGTGCCACGTGCACGTCGCCGTGTCCGACGACGTGGAGGGCGTCGCCGTGCTCGACCGCATCGGCCCGTGGCTCGCGACGCTCCTCGCCCTGAGCACCAACTCGCCCTACTGGCAGGGCGACGACAGCGGCTACGCGAGCTTCCGGTCGCAGGTGTGGGCGCGCTGGCCCACGTCGGGCCCGACGCGCGCGTTCGGCACGCCCGAGGCGTACCACGACGCCGTGAGCACGCTCGTCGCGACCGGCACGATCCTCGACGAGAACATGGTCTACTTCGACGCCCGCCTGTCCTCGCGGTACCCCACCGTCGAGATCCGCGTCGCCGACGTGTGCCTCGACGCCGACACCGCGACGCTCGTCGCCGCGCTCGCGCGCGGCCTCGTCGAGACCGCCGCGCGCGAGGCCGCGGACGGCCTGCCCGCCCCCGAGCTGCGCCCCGAGGTCCTGCGGACCGCGTCGTGGCGCGCGGGACGCTCAGGCCTCGCCGAGGACCTCGTCTCGCCGCGCACGTGGCGCCCGGCCCCCGCGCACGACGTCGTGGGGCTGCTCGTCGCGCACGTGCGCGAGGCGCTCGTCGACGCGGGCGACCTCGACGCCGTGACCGAGCTCCTCGGGCGCGTGTGGTCCGGGGGCAACGGGGCGGCCCGCCAGCGCGCGTGGCACGCGGAGTCCGGCGGGGACCTGCGCGCGGTCGTGGAGCGCGCGGTGGAGGTCACGCACTCCTGACGTCGGCGAGCTCGCGCGCGCGGGCCAGCACGTCGAGCACGCCCGGCGCGACGACGTCGGGCCGGGCGGCGCCCGCCCAGGCCCGCCCGTGCGAGACCCACCCCGTGCGGGTGCCGGCCGCGCGCCCGGCGGCGACGTCGGTGTGCGCGGCGTCGCCGACCATCCAGACGTCCCGCCGGTCGGCGCGCGCCGCGCCGACGCGCTCGAGACCGATCTCCAGGAGGCGCGGGTCCGGCTTGGCGACGCCCTCCTCGTCGGAGACGACGACCGCGTCGACGTGGGGCTCGACGGCGCACAGCGCGATCTTGCCGCGCTGCTGCGCCGAGGTCCCGTTCGTCACGACGACGACGAGGTCGCCCGCGGCGCGCAGCGCGTCGAGGGCGTCGAGCGCGCCCGGGTAGGCCCGCACGTGGTCGCGGATGCCCGCCCGGAAGCGCTCGACCGCGGCGGGCAGGTCGTCGTCCCAGCCGAGGCGGTCGACGAGGACGCGCGCGAGGGCGGTCTTCGACGAGAAGCCTCCCTCGTCGGCCGCCACGATCGCGGCGAGGTCGTCCGCGTCCCGCCCGGCGTCGGCGACCGCGGTCGCCGCCCAGGCGGCGAACGCGTCGTCGCGGCCGACGAGCGTGTTGTCGAGGTCGAGGAGCCAGATCACGCGCCGGACCCTACCCGCGGCGCCGCGCGGGGCGGGCGGCCGTCTCGCGGGCGCGCCCGGCCCGGCGGGGCGGCCGGGCGCCGCGCCCGGCCGGCGTCCGCTCAGTCGCGGGAGAGCTCCGCGAGCGCGTCGAGCACGTCGCGCGCGACGTCGGCCGCGGTGAGCCGGTACGCCGTGGCGACCTGGTCGCGGCTCGCGTGGTCGAGGAACCGCGCGGGCAGCCCGAGCGCGTGCACGGGGGTCCGCACGCCCGACTCGAGCGAGCGCTGGGCCAGGAGCGACCCCACGCCGCCGTCGGCCACGCCGTCCTCGACGCTCACGACGAGGTCGTGCTCGCCCGCGAGCTTGACGAGCGCGCTCGGCATCGGCAGGACCCACGTGGGCGACGCGACCGTGACGTCCACGCCGTGCGCGGCGAGCGAGTCCGCCGCCGCGAGCGCGACGCGCGCCATCGAGCCGAGGCCCACGAGCAGGACGCGGCGCCGGGGGGCGCCCTCGGCACCCTCGGCCGGGACGGCGTCGGAGGGACGGGCGAGCAGGTCCACGCCGTCGACCGTGTCGACCGCGGGCAGCGCCTCGGCGAGCGCGCCCTTGGGGTAGCGCACGACCGTCGGCGCGTCGTCGACGTCCACCGCCTCGCGCAGCGCGGCGCGCAGCGTGTCCTCGTCGCGCGGGGCCGCGAGGCGCAGGCCCGGGACGATGCGCAGCATCGCCATGTCCCACATGCCGTTGTGGCTCGCGCCGTCGTCGCCCGTGATGCCCGCGCGGTCGAGCACGAAGGTCACGCCCGCCTTGTGCAGCGCGACGTCCATGAGCACCTGGTCGAACGCGCGGTTGAGGAACGTCGCGTACACCGCGACGACCGGGTGCAGGCCCGCGAACGCCATGCCCGCGGCCGACGTCGCGGCGTGCTGCTCGGCGATGCCCACGTCGAACGTGCGCTCGGGGAACGCCTGCGCGAACGGCTTGAGCCCGACGGGCTCGAGCATGGCCGCGGTGATCGCGACGACGTCGGGGCGGCGGTGGCCGATCCGCACGACCTCGTCCGCGAACACGCTCGTCCAGCCGAAGCGCGAGGGCGCGACGGGCAGACCCGTCTCGGGGTGGATCTGGCCGACCGCGTGGAAGCGGTCCGCGACGTCCTGCTCGGCGGGCGTGTAGCCGCGGCCCTTCTCGGTGATGGCGTGCACGAGCACCGGGGCGCCGTACGCCTTGGCGCGGCGCAGCGCGTGCTCCATCGCCTCGATGTCGTGCCCGTCGACCGGGCCGACGTACTTGATGCCGAGGTCCTCGAACATGCCCTGCGGCGCGACGACGTCCTTGAGGCCCTTCTTCAGGCCGTGCAGCCACTCGTAGGCGAACCGCCCGGGAGCCCCGGAGCGGTGCAGCGTGCGCTTGCCCCACTCGAGGAAGCTCTCGTAGCCGCGCGTCGTGCGCAGCGTCGACAGGTGGTGGGCCATGCCGCCGATCGTCGGGGAGTACGAGCGGCCGTTGTCGTTGACCACGACGATGAGCCGCCGGTCCTGCGACTCGGCGATGTTGTTGAGCGCCTCCCACGCCATGCCGCCCGTGAGCGCGCCGTCGCCGATCACCGCGACGACGTGGCGGTCGGTCAGGCCCCGCACGACGTTCGCCTTGGCGATGCCGTCGCCCCACGAGAGCGCGGTCGAGGCGTGCGAGTTCTCCACGACGTCGTGCTCGGACTCGGCGCGCGAGGGGTAGCCGGAGAGGCCGTCCTTCTTGCGCAGGGCCGAGAAGTCCTGGCGCCCCGTGAGGAGCTTGTGCACGTACGACTGGTGCCCCGTGTCGAAGACGAACGTGTCCGTCGGGGACGAGAACACGCGGTGCATCGCGATCGTCAGCTCGACCACGCCGAGGTTCGGCCCGAGGTGCCCGCCCGTGCGCGACACCGAGTCGACGAGGAATCCCCGGATCTCGGCGGCGAGAGCGCGGGACTGGGCGGGGGTCAGCCGTTGCACGTCCTCGGGAGAGGCGATCGTGCTCAGCAGGCTCATGCAGTGCTCCGTTCCGTTCCCGTCCGACCAGCCACACAACTCTAGGTGCTCCGTGGCGGTGCGCCGCGCACCGGTGCGCGGCACGACGAGACCTTCACGCCATTGACGCACACTCGGGCCCCCGGCGCACGGCCCCGGAACCCGGCGCGTCGGCCGCCGGCGGCCCGCGGACGGCGCGCGCTCCCGCCGTAGGATGGGGGCATGCGCTTCCTGCCCGGGCAGACCCCCGCGACGGACCTCACGTACGGCGACGTCTTCCTCGTCCCGTCCCGCTCGGAGGTGACCTCGCGGTTCGACGTCGACCTGTCCTCGGACGACGGCACCGGGACGACGATCCCGGTCGTCGTCGCCAACATGACCGCCGTCGCCGGACGCCGCATGGCCGAGACGGTCGCACGGCGCGGCGGCGTCGCGATCATCCCGCAGGACGTGCCGACGGACGTCGTCGCGGACGTCGTGGCCGACGTCAAGTCGAAGGACCCCGTCATCGAGACGCCCGTCGTCGTCGGGCCGCACGACACGGTGCACACGGCCCTCACGCTCATCGGCAAGCGCTCGCACGGCGCGGCCGTCGTCGTCGACGGCGGCCGCCCGGTCGGCGTCGTGACCGAGGCGGACTGCAGCGACGTGGACCGGTTCACGCAGGTCCACCAGGTCATGACCGACCACCCCCTCGTGCTCGACGCCTCCGTCCTCGACGGCACCCGCAGCGGGCTCGAGGCCGCGTTCGACCAGCTGCACGCCGCGCGCCTCAAGGTGGCGCCGGTGACGCGCGACGGCGCCCTCCTCGGCGTCCTCACGCGCAAGGGCGCGCTGCGCTCGTCCGTGTACACGCCCGCGCTCGACGTGGGCGGCCGGCTGCGCGTCGGCGCGGCCGTCGGGATCAACGGCGACGTCGCGGCCAAGGCGAAGGAGCTGCTCGCCGCGGGCGTCGACGTGCTCGTCGTGGACACCGCGCACGGGCACCAGGTGAAGATGCTCCAGGCCCTCGACGCCGTGCGCTCCGTCGCCCCGGACGTCCCCGTGGTCGCGGGCAACGTCGTCACCGCCGACGGCGTGCGCGACCTCGTCGCCGCCGGCGCCGACATCGTCAAGGTGGGCGTGGGACCCGGCGCGATGTGCACGACGCGCATGATGACCGCCGTCGGGCGCCCCCAGTTCTCGGCCGTCCTCGAGTGCTCCGCCGCGGCCCGCGAGCTCGGCAAGCACGTCTGGGCCGACGGCGGCGTGCGCCACCCGCGCGACGTCGCCCTCGCGCTCGCCGCGGGCGCGTCGCAGGTCATGATCGGCTCGTGGTTCGCCGGCACGTACGAGTCGCCGGGCGACCTGCACGACGACGGCACGGGGCGCCTGTACAAGGAGAGCTTCGGCATGGCCTCGGCCCGCGCCGTCGCGGCGCGCACGGCGGGCGCCGGCTCGGCGTTCGACCGCGCGCGCAAGGGCCTGTACGAGGAGGGCATCAGCTCGGGTCGCATGTTCCTCGACCCGCAGCGCCCGGGCGTCGAGGACCTGCTCGACGAGATCACGTCCGGCCTGCGGTCGTCGTGCACGTACGCCGGGGCCGCGGACCTCGCGCAGTTCGCCGAGCGCGCCGTCGTCGGGATCCAGTCCGCCGCGGGGTACGAGGAGGGCCGCCCGCTCCCCGTGAGCTGGTGACCGGCCCCGTGACGCACGGCGGCACGGCCGGCGCGCCGACCGCGCGCGACGAGCTCGCCGCGCTCCCGGCCGGCGGCGGCGCCTGGCCCTCGCCGTGGCGCCTGGCCGTGGGCGCGCTCGACGAGCGCGCGCGTCCCGCCGCGGTCCTCATGCTCTTCGGCGTGCTCGACCACGTGCCCGCCGACCACGGGGCGCGGGCCGTGGCGCGCGACCTCGACGTGCTGCTGCTGGCCCGGGCGGCCACGCTCGGGCACCACCCCGGCCAGGTCGCGTTCCCGGGCGGCCGCCTCGACCCGGGCGACGACGGCCCCGTCGACGCCGCGCTGCGCGAGGCCACGGAGGAGACGGGCCTGGACCGCTCGGGCGTCGAGGTGCTCGGCACCCTCGGCGAGCTGCCCGTGCCCGTGAGCAACCACGTCGTCACGCCGGTCCTCGGCTGGTGGGCGCGGCCCACGCCCGTGCGCGCGGTCGACGACGCCGAGTCGGCGCACGTCTTCCGGGTGCCCGTCGCCGACCTGCTCGACCCGGGGCGCCGCCGCACCGCGACCGTGCGGCGCGGGCGCCGGGTGTTCCGCAGCCCCGCATTCCTCGTCGAGGCCGAGGGGCGCGAGCACCTCGTGTGGGGGTTCACCGGCGGCCTGCTCGACGCGCTGTTCGACCGCCTCGGCTGGACGGAGCCCTGGGACCGGTCGCGGACGGTCGACCCCCCGCTCTGAGCGCGCGCCCGGCGGCCCGCGCTAGGAGCCGCGGGCGTCCGGGTGCACGGCGAAGCCCTCCGTCGTGACCGCCGCGTACGAGCGCCGCACGACCTCCTCGAGCACCGCCGGGTCGACGTCGTCGAGGTCCTTGACGTACACGCACGACACCCCCGTCGTGTGCGGGCCGAGCGTCGACAGGAGCTCGGCGTGCGCGTCGGTGCCGTCGGCGAGGTAGAGCGTCGTCGCGCCCTTGCGGGGCGAGAAGCCCGCCGCGGCCGCGTCGCCCTCCCGGCCGCTCGCGTACCGGTAGTGGTACGCCCCGAACCCCACGATCGACGGGCCCCACAGACGCGGCGGCTCGCCCGTCACCCGCGCCAGGAGCGCCACGAGCCGCTCGGCGTCGCGGCGCCGGACGGGGTGCTCGACGGCGGCGAGGAACGCCTCGACGTCGGCGTCGGTCGGCTGGGTCGCGTTCGGCGTGGCCATGGGTCCAGTGTGCCGCTCCCGCCGGGCCGGCGCCCGGCTCACGGCGCCACCCTCACGACCGCCCGAGCGCGCGACCGAGGAGCTCGACGAGGGCGCGTGCGGTGCCCGCCCCTCCGTGGTCGGGGTTGAACTCGACGAGCGTCACGGCGACGAGCCGCGGGTGTCCGGCGACCACCCGCACGAGCCGCTCGAGCTCGTCGGGCACGAGCCCGCGGCCGAACGCCGGCACGTCCGCGGCGGGCAGGGCGAAGAAGTCCAGCACGTCGACGTCGACGTGCAGCACGAGCGGCACGTCGCCGACGGCGGCGAGGGCACGACGGCCGGCGGCCTCCGGATCGGCCGTCACCTCGGCCGCGGGCACGCGCGCCGCCGGGACACGCCCGGCCTCGTCCTCCTCGTCGTCGGAGAAGCCCGCGAAGACGAGTCGGCGCGCATCGAGCAGCGGTCGGCGCGGGCCCACGCCGGCGAGGACGGGACTCGCCCCCGGCAGGTCGAGCAGGTGGGCCACGCCCGTCGCGTCGGCGATCGGCTCCTCGGGGTGCTCGACGACCGTGAAGAGGTCCTGCCCGCCGTCGACGTACACGAGCCCGACGTCGTCGTGGACCGCGACGGCGGCCGCGACGACGCCCACGGTGACCGTGCACTCTCCCCCGAGCACGAGCGGCACGCGCCCGGCGGACAGCTCGTCCTGCACCGCGTCGCGCACGCGCGCCACGCCGTCGGCCACGCGCTCGACGTCGTTGAGCGCGCCCGGCGCGCGGTGCGAGCGCCAGACCGCCTCGTCGAGGTCGCCCGCGTCCACGGCACCGAGGCCGTGCGCGCGGAGCACGTCGAGCAGCCCCGCGGCGCGCAGCGCGGCCGGCCCCTTCTCCAGACCGGGTCCGTGCGCCGCGGCGCTGGACGGGACGCCGAGGACCGACCACGACCGCTGCGTCATGCCCCCGACGCTACGCCGGCCCGCCCACGCGGCCCCGGCCGCGCCCGCCGCGGCCCGAGGGCCCCGCCGTCGCGCCCGGGACGACGACGGCGCGCCCACCCGTGCGGGTGGACGCGCCGTCGCGGTGCGTCGTCGTCAGGCGGCGACGAGCGAGCGCAGCACGTACTGCAGGATGCCGCCGTTGCGGTAGTAGTCCGCCTCGCCCGGCGTGTCGATGCGCACGACCGCGTCGAACTCGACGCTCGTGCCGTCGCCCTTCGTCGCGGTGACCTTCACCGTGCGCGGCGTCGCGCCGTCGTTGAGCGCCGTGATGCCCGCGACGTCGAACGTCTCGGTCCCGTCGAGCCCGAGCGACTGCGCGCTCTCGCCCGCCGGGAACTGCAGCGGCAGGACGCCCATGCCGATGAGGTTCGAGCGGTGGATGCGCTCGAAGCTCTCGGTGATGACGGCCTTGACGCCGAGCAGCGCGGTGCCCTTCGCGGCCCAGTCGCGCGACGAGCCGGAGCCGTACTCCTTGCCGCCGAGGATGACGAGCGGCGTGCCCTGCGCGGCGTAGTCCTGCGCGGCGTCGTAGATCGTGTCCTGGGCGTCCTTCACGAAGTTGAACGTGTAGCCGCCCTCGACGCCGTCGAGGAGCTGGTTGCGCAGGCGGATGTTCGCGAACGTGCCGCGGATCATGACCTCGTGGTTCCCACGGCGCGAGCCGTAGGAGTTGAAGTCGCGACGGCCCACGCCGTGCTCGGCGAGGTACCTGCCGGCCGGCGAGTCCGCCTTGATCGCGCCCGCGGGGCTGATGTGGTCGGTCGTCACCGAGTCGCCGAGCTTCGCGAGCACGCGCGCCCCGGAGATGTCCGTGACGGGGGCCGGCTCCATGCCCATGCCCTCGAAGTACGGGGGCTTGCGCACGTAGGTCGACCCGGCGTCCCAGGCGAACGTGTCGCCCTCGGGGGTGTCGAGCGAGCGCCACCGGTCGTCGCCCGTGAAGACGTCCGCGTAGTCCTTGGTGAACATGTCGCGGTCGATCGACGAGTCGATGGTCGCCTGGACGTCCTCGGGCGAGGGCCAGATGTCCTGGAGGTAGACCGGCTCGCCGTGCGGGTCGGTGCCCAGCGGCTCGCGGTCGAAGTCGAAGTCCATCGTGCCGGCGAGCGCGTAGGCGATGACGAGGGGCGGGGACGCGAGGTAGTTCATCTTCACGTCGGGGTTGATGCGCCCCTCGAAGTTGCGGTTGCCGGAGAGCACCGAGACGACCGACAGGTCGTGCTCGTTGACCGACGCGGAGATCTCCTCGGCGAGCGGGCCGGAGTTGCCGATGCACGTCGCGCAGCCGTAGCCGACGAGGTGGAAGCCGAGCTTCTCGAGGTACGGCCACAGGCCGGACTTCTCGTAGTAGTTCGTCACGACCTGCGAGCCCGGCGCCATCGACGTCTTGACCCACGGCTTCGACGCGAGGCCGCGGTCGACGGCGTTCTTCGCGAGGAGCGCCGCGGCGAGCATGACCGACGGGTTCGACGTGTTGGTGCACGACGTGATCGACGCGATGACGACGTGGCCGTGGTCGAGCTCGGTCGTCGAGCCGTCGGCGAGCGTCACCGGGACGACCTTGTGCGGGCGCGTGGCGCTGTCGCCGTGGCCCGGCGCGACCGGCTGGTCGGACGGGTCCTCGTGCGCGGCGGCCGCGATGGGGTCGGACGCGGGGAACGTCTCCTCGACGGACTCGTCGAGACCGGTGAACGGCGCGGCCTCGTGCGCGTCGACGTAGTCGAGGATGGCCGAGGCGAACGACTCCTTCGCCTCGCCGAGCTCGATGCGGTCCTGCGGGCGCTTCGGGCCGGCGATCGACGGCACGACCGTCGACAGGTCCAGCTCGAGGTACTCGGAGAACGTCGGCTCGACGTAGCCCTCCGCGGTCGGGTCGAGCCACAGGCCCTGCTCCTTGGCGTACGCCTCGACGAGCGCGAGCTGCTCGTCGCTGCGGCCCGTGAGGCGCAGGTAGTCCAGCGTCACGCCGTCGATCGGGAAGATCGCGGCGGTCGAGCCGAACTCGGGGCTCATGTTGCCGATGGTGGCGCGGTTCGCGAGCGGCACCTGGGCCACGCCCTCGCCGTAGAACTCGACGAACTTCCCGACGACGCCGTGCTGGCGCAGCATCTGGGTGATCGTCAGCACGACGTCCGTCGCCGTGACGCCCGCGGGGATCGAGCCCGAGAGCTTGAAGCCGACGACGCGCGGGATGAGCATCGAGACGGGCTGGCCGAGCATCGCGGCCTCGGCCTCGATGCCGCCGACGCCCCAGCCGAGCACGCCGAGGCCGTTGACCATCGTCGTGTGCGAGTCCGTGCCGACGCACGTGTCGGGGTAGGCGCGCAGCACCCCACCCACCTCGCGCGTCATGATCGTGCGCGCCAGGTACTCGATGTTCACCTGGTGCACGATGCCGGTGCCCGGGGGGACGACCTTGAAGTCGTCGAACGCCGTCTGGCCCCAGCGCAGGAACTGGTAGCGCTCGTGGTTGCGCTCGTACTCGATCTCGACGTTGCGCTCGAACGCGTCGGGGCGGCCCGCGACGTCGATCTGCACCGAGTGGTCGATGACCATCTCGGCGGGCGCGAGCGGGTTGATGCGGGACGGGTCGCCGCCGAGGTCGGCGACGGCCTCGCGCATCGTCGCGAGGTCGACGACGCAGGGGACGCCGGTGAAGTCCTGCATGATCACGCGCGCCGGCGTGAACTGGATCTCCGTGTCGGGCTGCGCGGCGGGGTCCCACGCGGCGAGCGCGCGCACGTGGTCCGCGGTGATGTTGGCGCCGTCCTCCGTGCGCAGGAGGTTCTCGGCGAGGATCTTCAGGCTGTACGGGAGGCGCTCGACACCCTCGACGGCGGACAGGCGGAAGATCTCGTACGAGCTCCCACCGACCTCCAGTGTTCCCTTCGACCCGAACGTGTCGACGCTGCTCACTCGTGGCTCCTTCGTGGCGAGACGGTGGCACGGATGCCATGGTTCCGGGGGGCTTGCCCAGCGTACGCCGGGCCGGTGCACCGCCCCGGGGCGCGAGGGGCCGCTCGTCGTGCTCGCGCTCCTCGCGGTGCCGGGACCAGCACCGCGACCAGCATACCCCACTTATCTTGACGTCAAGATATCTGCCGGACACGTACCGCCCGCTACAGGTCGCAGTCGCACAGGAGGTTGAGCTCGACGACCTGCTCCCCCTCCTCCGGGCGAGCCCACGCCTCCGCCTCCGCGCGGGTCGCGAACCCGCGTCCGGCGAGCCGGCCGTTCGGCAGCAGCACGCCGACCCCGACGACGTCGCGCACGTCCACGTCGGGACCCGTGCCCGCGTCCGGCACCACGATCCCCGGTCCCGCCTGGCCCTGTCCCATCCCGCGCTCCCCTCGTCGCGGCGCCCGCGCCGGGCGCCTCACCGTCCTCAACGCGCGCGGGCGGCCAAGGCTTCCGAACCCGGCGCGCGCTCCCGCGGCGTTCGGCGGAGTGGCCTTGCTCACGCTCCCCGGCCGCGGCGGGCTCCGCCGGGCGCCGGCCGCGGCGCCTCGGGGGCACCCCTGCCACGCCGCCCGCCAGGACCGACGCGCTCCGGACCGCCGGCCGGGCACCGTTCGGAGCCCGGCCGGCCGGCGGCCGGCCGGCCCGGGCCGTCGCGGGGGCACGGCGGCGGGTCGGGCACAATCGTGTCCTTTGTGCGGTGCGGGGCCAGGGCGCGGCTCGGACACCTCGAGCGCTGAGGTCGAAGGAGCAGTTCTGTGAGTGCGAGCGACACGCGCACGTGGTCCCGGTGGGTCGCGTCCCCGGGCTCGGTGACCGGCGGGGGCTTCCGGTACGTGCCGGCCACCGACACGTGGTGGTGGTCCGACGAGCTGTACCGCCTGTTCGGCTACGAGCCGGGCGAGGTCGTCCCGACCACGGACCTGCTCCTGTGGCACCACGCGGCGAGCGGCAAGTCCGACGAGGACACGCTCGAGGCGGTCGCGCGCGCGGCGTCGGGCGCGGCGCCGATCCAGGTGCAGGTCATGCGCGACGCCCGGGGCCGGGACATGGCCGTGCTGGTCCTCACCGAGCACGAGACGGGCACGGGGCCGGACGGCGAGCCGGTCGCCGTCGCCCGCGGTGCGGTCGTCGACCTGACGGAGACGATCGGCGAGGGCGCGAGCGGCGTCGCCACCGAGCACATCGAGCGGTGGGCGCGGGCCAACGAGGGCATCGAGCAGGCGAAGGGCGCGCTGCGCTTCGCCTACCGGGTCGACGACGACGCGGCGTTCGCCCTGCTGCGTCGCGCGTCGAACCTCTCGAACACCCGGGTGCGCGCGCTCGCGGAGCAGGTGCTGGCCGCCCCCGTCGGCGCCGCGTCGATGCACGAGGCGCGGGCGCGCCTGGACCGGCTGCTCGTGCTCGACCCGTCCGCCGGGAGGGCGGCGTAGCCGCGCTCAGCGCGTGAGGACCGCCACCGCCTCGACGTGGTGCGTCTGGGGGAACAGGTCGAGCGCGCGCAGCCCCTGCGGGGCGAACCCGTGCTCGCCGAGGTACGCGACGTCGCGCGCGAGCGCGGCCGGGTCGCACGCGACGTAGACCACGCGGCGCGCGCCCGAGGCCGCGACGGCGTCGACCACGGCGCGTCCCGCGCCGACGCGCGGCGGGTCGAGCACGACGACGTCCGCGCCCCCGCGCGCGACGGCCTCCGCGCCCTCGCCGCGCCCCGCGAGGACGTGCTCGACCGCGCCGTGGTGCAGCTCGACGTTCCCGAGCCCGTGGGCGTTGCGGCGCGCGTCGCGCACGGCGCGCTCGTCGCCCTCCACGGCGACGACCGCCCCGTCGCCGACGGCGGCCGCGAGGGGCAGCGTGAAGAGCCCGGCCCCCGAGTACAGGTCGAGGACGCGCGCGCCCTCGACGTCGCCCGCGCCGTCGAGGACCGCGGCGGCGAGCGCCGCCGGCGCCGCGTGGTGCACCTGCCAGAAGCCGTCCGCCGCGACGCGGTAGGCGTGCTCGCGGTCGCCGACGAGCACGTGCTCGGTGACGCTGCGGCGCGCGTTGGGGCGCTTGTCCACCGAGCCCGCACGCCACGGCTCGCCGTCCACGAGCAGGAGCGGCGCGCCGGCCGACGGGGCGACGAGCTCGAGGCGCGTGCCCGGGCGCCAGCGACGCGTCCACACGCCCTCGCGCTCCGCGAGGGCCGCGACCTCCGGCGTCGCGAGCGGCATCGCGTCGAGCGCGACGACGTCGTGGGAGCGGAAGCGGTGCATCCCGGCGCGGCCCGCGGCGTCGGCCACGAGGTCGATGCGCGTGCGGTAGCCGAGGCCGCCGTGCTCGTCGTCGCCCGGCAGACCCTCGACCTCCACCTGAAGGTGAGGGTGGGCGTCGAGGTCGAGGCGCGCGAGGCGGCGCAGCTGCTCGGCGACCACGTCGCCCTTCCAGCGCCGCTGCGCGGGCAGCGCGACGTGCGCGAGCTCGCCGCCGCCAACCCCGCCCGGACCCGCCGCGGGCCACGCGGAGACGACGCGGTCGGGCGACGCCTCGAGCACCTCGACCGCGTCCGCGCGCCAGAACCGCGCACCCTCGCCACCCTCGGTCACGCGGGCGCGGACGCGCTCGCCGGGCAGGGCGTGGCGCACGAACACGACCCGGCCGTCGTGGCGGGCGACGCAGTGGCCCCCGTGCGCCACCGGGCCGACCTCGAGCTCCAGCTCGACCTCGACCTCAGGTCGAGGGTTCGGTCGCGTGCGGGCTGCGGCTCGGCCGCGCGGGGAGGAGGGCATGCCGTCCAGTATCCCGGACGGCCCGCCACCCGCGGGCGCGCCGCCGGGCGGCGCGCGTCACATGCCGGGGAACCGGGGACGGAACCCCTCGCCCTCCAGCCCGGTGTGCCCCTCGGACGACGAGAGCTGCCACGGCACCGACGCGACCACGACGCCCGGCGTGAAGAGCAGGCGGCCCTTGAGCCGCAGGGCGCTCTGGTTGTGCAGCAGCTGCTCCCACCAGTGGCCCACGACGTACTCGGGGATGTAGACGACCACGAGGTCGCGCGGCGACTCGCGGCGCACCGACCGCACGTACGAGAGCACGGGCCGGGTGATCTCGCGGAACGGCGAGTCGAGGACGCGCAGCGGGACCGGCAGGTCGAGCGCCTCCCACTCGTGCATGAGCGCCGAGACGTCCTCGGGGTCGACGCCGACCGTCACGGCCTCCAGGACCGACGGCCGCGAGGCGCGCGCGTAGGCGAGCGCGCGCATCGTCGGCCGGTGGATCTTGGAGACGAGGACGATCGCGTGGACCCGGCTCGGCAGCGCGCGCGCCTGCGTCACGTCGTCGCCGAGGGCGAGCTCGTCGCGCACGGTGTCGTAGTGCTTGCGGATCGCCCGCATGAGCACGAACACGACCGCCATCGCGAGGATCGCGATCCAGGCGCCGTGCGTGAACTTCGTGACGAGCACGATGACGAGGACCGTCGCGGTCATCGCGAGGCCGACCGAGTTCACCACGCGCGACCGGCGCATGCGCGCGCGCTCGCGCGGCTGGTGCTCGGTGCGCAGCGCGCGCGTCCAGTGCCGGACCATGCCGAGCTGGGAGAGCGTGAAGGAGACGAACACGCCGACGATGTAGAGCTGGATGAGGCGCGTGACCTCCGCGTCGAACGCCCAGATGAGCACGATCGCGGCCACGGCGAGGGTGATGATGCCGTTGGAGAAGGCGAGGCGGTCGCCGCGGGTGTGGAGCTGGCGGGGCAGGTAGCCGTCCTTGGCGAGGATCGACCCGAGCACCGGGAAGCCGTTGAACGCCGTGTTCGCCGCGAGCACGAGGATGAGGCCCGTGACGGCCGAGACGATGTAGAAGACGACCGGGACGCCCGAGAAGACGGCCTCGGCGAGCTGGCCGATGACCGGGTGCTGCACGTAGTCGACCGGCAGGGGCTCGCCGTTGAGCGAGAGCTGCTCGTGGGGGTTCTCGGCGTAGTGCACCCCGGTCGCGCGGGCGAGCAGGAGGATCGAGATCATCATGACGGCGGAGATGCCGCCCAGCAGGGCCAGCGTCGTCGCGGCGTTGCGCGACTTGGGCTTGCGGAACGCGGGCACCCCGTTGCTGATCGCCTCGACGCCCGTGAGCGCGGCGCACCCGGACGCGAACGCGCGGGCCACGAGGAACGCGCCCGCGATGCCCATGAGGCCCTGGTCGAAGCCGCTCTCGGCGACGAGGTCGAACTGCGCGCTCTCGGCCTGGGGCAGCGTGCCCGTGACGTAGCGGAAGAAGCCGACGACCGCCGTCATGCCGATCGCGAGCATGAACAGGTACACGGGGATCGCGAAGAACGAGCCCGACTCCTTGACGCCGCGCAGGTTGACGAGCGTCAGCAGCACGACGAGACCGATGGCGAACGCCGCCTCGTGGTCGCGCAGCGCCGGGATCGCGCTCGCCGCGTACTGCGCGCCCGACGAGATCGACACCGCGACCGTGAGCACGTAGTCGACCATGAGGGCGGACGCCACGCCGACGCCCGCCGTGGGGCCCAGGTTGACGGTCGCGACCTCGTAGTCGCCGCCCCCGGACGGGTACGCCCGCACGTTCTGCCGGTAGGACGCCACGACGGTGAGCAGCACGACCACCACCGCGAGGCCGACCCACGGCGAGATCGTCGTGGCCGTCAGGCCCGCGATCGCGAGGGTCAGCAGGATCTCGTCGGGCGCGTACGCGACCGAGGAGAGGGCGTCGGACGCGAACACGGGCAGCGCGATGCGCTTGGGCAGCAGCGTGTGCCCCAGGCGCTCGCTCCGCACGGGACGCCCGACGAGCAGCCGCTTGGCGGCATCTGCGATCTCCGACACGAGGCCTCATGCTATGCCCGTCCGGACCCCGTCGCCCCGGGTGGGCGCGCGGCGGTATAGCGTTCGTTGCGTGCACTTCGTGATCATGGGCTGCGGCCGTGTCGGCGCGACGCTCGCGCAGTCGCTCGAGGCGAGCGGGCACTCCGTCGCCGTCGTCGACCAGAACCCCGACGCGTTCCGCCGGCTCCCCGGCGAGTTCACCGGGAAGAAGGTGACGGGCGTCGGCTTCGACCGCGACACGCTCGTCCAGTCGGGCATCGAGGACGCCTACGCGTTCGCCGCGGTCTCCGACGGCGACAACTCGAACATCCTCGCGGCCCGGGTCGTGCGCGAGACGTTCGGCGTCGAGAAGGTCGTCGCGCGCATCTACGACCCGCAGCGCGCCGAGATCTACCAGCGGCTCGGCATCCCGACGGTCGCGACCGTGCGGTGGACGGCGGACCAGGTGCTGCGCCGCATGCTCCCGCTCGGCGCGACCGACGAGTACCGCGACCCGTCGGGCCGCGTCCGGCTCGCCCAGCTCGACTTCCACCCGGCGTGGATCGGGCGGACCGTCCGCGCGATCGAGGAGGCGTCGCCCGCCCGCGTCGCGTTCGTCAGCCGGTTCGGGGACGGCGTCCTCGTCACCGACCGCACCGTCCTGCAGGAGAACGACGTGCTCCACGTCCTCATGAACGCCGACGACGCGCCGACCGTCGAGCGCGTCCTCACCCACGCCCCGAAGACGGAGGTCGAGTGATGCGCGTCGTCATCGCCGGGGCGGGCTCCGTCGGCCGCTCCATCGCCCGCGAGCTCCTCAGCCACGACCACGAGGTCATGCTCGTCGACAAGCAGCCGGCCGCGATGCGCGTCGCCCAGGTCGCGGACGCCGACTGGCTGCTCGCCGACGCGTGCGAGCTGTCCACCCTCGCCGAGGCCAAGGTCGACGAGTGCGACGTCATCGTCGCCGCCACGGGCGACGACAAGGTCAACCTCGTCGTCTCGCTCCTGGCCAAGACGGAGTTCGGCGTGCCGCGCACGGTCGCGCGCGTGAACAACCCGAAGAACGAGTGGATGTTCGACGAGTCGTGGGGCGTCGACGTCGCGGTGTCGACGCCGCGCATCATGACGGCCATGGTCGAGGAGGCGGTCGCCGTCGGCGACCTCGTCCGGATCTTCACGTTCCACCAGTCGGGCGCCGACATCCTCGAGGTGACCCTGCCCGCGTCGTCCCCGCTCGTCGGGCGCCGCGTCGGCGAGATCCCCTGGCCGCCCGACACCGTGCTCGCGGCCGTCGTGCGCGGCACGCGCCCCATCGCGCCGACCCAGGACGACACGCTCGAGGCGGGCGACGAGCTCCTGCTCGTCACCGGTGACGAGGCCGACGAGGGGGCGCTGTCGCGCCTGCTCGTCGCGACGCCGCACGAGGAGGTCGCGGTGCGGGACATCGCGGGCGTCCTGCCCACGACGTCGGTCGACGAGCGCGGGCCCGTCACCGGCTGACCCGCCCGGGCGGGTCCGCCCGCCCAGACCGTCGTGGACGACGCTAGGCGGTGCGGGCGGCGGCCGGACGGCGCACGAGCACCCACGTGAGCCACAGCACGAGCGCCCACAGCGGGATGCCCATGACGAGCCGCGCGGTGCCGAGCCAGCCGACCGACCCGTCGAGGTAGAGCGGCACCTGGACCGCGAGGCGCGCGCCGAACAGCCCGACCCACAGCCACGTCGCGGCGTCGTACCGGCGCATGAGCGCGCGGTCGGACCGCCACGTACGGGCCCATCGCGCGAACGCGCCGGGCTCCCCGTCCGCGCGGGCGGGGGCGTCCTCGCCGCGCGCGGGCTGCGCGGCCCCGCCGAACCCGCTGCGGAAGCCCTCGACGACGAGACCGACGAGGGGCCAGCGCACGGCGAGCGAGACGAGCAGCGCGACGAGGTAGGCGGCGTTCGTCCACAGCCCCCACGCGAAGTAGTCCTGGGCCTCGCCCGACCGCCAGGCCCACACGACGCCGATCCCGACGCCGAGCAGGCCACCGAGCGCCTGCGTGACCGGAGTGCGCTGGGCGAGGCGGACCGCGACCGCGACGAGCGCGACGGCCACCGACCCGACGAGGGCCCACGTGAGGTCGCTCGTCGCCACGTAGAGCACGACGAAGACCAGGCCCGGCGCGACGGACTCCACGAGCCCGCGGACGCCGCCCACGGCCTCGGCGACCGAGAACTGCTCGCCCGCGAGCGCGCGGACCCCGCGCGCGGGCCCGTCCTCGGGCGCGGCGACGTCGTCGACCGCGGTCTCGAGCGCCTCGGCGTCGTGCGCGGCGCGGTCCGCGGCGGGCGCGGTGCCGTCGGGGCGGTCCGACGGGTGCGGGCTGCTCGTCATGGTGTCGCGTCCTCGGGGTGTGCAGGAGGGAGGCCGGGTGGCGGTACCCACCGCGGCCGTCCGGACGGGGTCCGGCGGGGGCCGGTCACTCCCCCGGCTTGGGGAGCAGCTCGTAGCGGGGGTTGAACATCGTGCGGCGGCCGTCGACCTCGCACACGAGCCCCTCGACGAGCGCGCGCCGGCCCGGCTCGACGCCGGCGATGCGCCGGCGCCCGAGCCAGACGAGGTCCAGCGCGCCGGACCCGTCGTACAGCTCGACCTCGACCGTCGGCACGCCCTCACGGGGCCGCAGGACGACGGAGCGCAGGATGCCGGTCACCTTGGCACGGCGGCGGTTCGGGAGCTCGGAGACGGCGCGGCACCCCGTCTGGCGGGCTGCCTCGACGCGCTCCTCGTCGGCCGCGACCTCCTCCTGCGAGGCGAGCGCGGCGTGCCAGGCCTCGCGCAGCGTGGACACGTCAGCGGATCTCCGTGATCTCCGGCCCGCGCGTGAGCGGGTCGAACGAGGGGGTCTCGGGCGCGCCCGCCGGGACGGCGGGGGCCGGCGCCGGGGCCTTGCCCGGCAGGTGGAGCGAGAGCAGGTCGCGCGGGGGGCGCGGGCTCTGGTCGCGCACGACGACGATGTTGGCGAACACCGACTCGAGGAGGCGGGCCTCCTGGGGGTCGACCGCCGCCTTGCCCGTGAGGACGCCACGCAGGAACCAGCGCGGCCCGTCGACGCCGACGAAGCGCGCGGGACGCACCCCGGCCCGGCCGTCGGGCAGCTGGGCGGGGATGCGCGCGATGAGCTCGCGCCCGAACGTGCCCGGGACGTCGTCGACCGTCCCGCCCTGCTTGGTGACGGACGCGGCGATCTCGCCGCGGATCTCGTCCCAGATGCCCTCGGAGCGCGGCGCGGCGAAGGCCTGGACCTGCAGGCCCGACCCCGCGACGGCGACCGCGACGCCCGTGATGCGCTGGGTCTTCTTGTCGACCTCCATGCGCAGCTCCATGCCGGGCACGCCCGGCAGCCAGACGGCGCCCAGGTCGACGCGCGGACCCCGCTCGGGGACCTGCGACACGTCGAAGGGGCCGCGCGCGGCGGTCTGCCCGCCGTCCTGCCCGGCCGCGGGGGACGTCTCGGACGGCGTGGCCTCGTCCGGCGTCGGCGACGACTCGTCCGGCGGCGTCGACGGGGAGCGACGGAACAGACCCACGAAAGAGCTCCTTCACCTGCCCGGCACCCGCCGGGACTCCAGCCGGGGCGCTCGCCCCGACGTCTCCACAGTAGCCCCCGCGCACGGTGACGGACGCCACGTGCCCGGGGTGCGGGATCGGCCCTGCGCGAACGACGCGCGCCGGGCCCGGCACCGCGTCAGGTCGCCGCGGACCATCCCCCGCTCGAACCGAACCCGCCCTCGCCGCGGTGGGACCCGGGCAGCCGCTCGGCCTGCACGAACCGCGCGCGCTCGACCTTCTGCACGACGAGCTGGGCCACGCGGTCGCCGCGGCGCAGCACGACCGGCTCGCGCGCGTCGGTGTTGAGCAGCGTCACCTTGATCTCGCCGCGGTAGCCCGCGTCGACCGTCCCGGGGGCGTTGACCACCGTGAGGCCGTGCCGGGCCGCGAGGCCCGAGCGGGGGTGCACGAACGCGGCGTAGCCGTCGGGCAGCGCGATCGCGACGCCCGTGGGCACGACGGCGCGCTCGCCCGGCGCGAGCTCGACGTCGACCGTCGTCACGAGGTCGGCGCCGGCGTCGCCGGGGTGGGCGTACGCCGGCACGGGGACGTCGTCGAGGAGGGTGAGGAGGACGTCGACGTCGCCGGTCGGCGGCTGGTGGTCGGTGGGCACCCGGCAGAGCCTAGTAGCCCCGGGCACGGGGTGCGAGCACCGCCTGGGATGATGGGGGCATGACCGACGCACCGGACCGCGCGCACCGACCGACCGACGCCCCGGCGAGCACGCCGCCCGGCAGGCCGGACTTCCGCGAGCGCGTCCTGCCCGGCGTCGGCGGCTGGGCCGCGGCGCTCGGCTTCGCGGTCGTGCTCGGCATCGCCCTGTGGCCCGCGAGCAGCGCCCTCGGGATCGCGGTGGGCGCCGTCGCGGCCGTGGCCGGGCTCGGGGGCCTGTGGTGGACGTCGCCCGTCGTGGCCGTGCAGGACGGCGAGCTGCGCGCCGGACGCGCGGCGATCCCGGTGGGCCTGCTCGGGCAGGTCACGACGCTCGACGCCGAGGCGATGCGCGCCGAGCTGGGCCCGCGGCTCGACGCCCGCGCGTACGTGTGCCTGCGGGCCTGGGCCCGGACCGGGGTGCACGTCGCGCTCGAGGACCCCGAGGACCCGACGCCGTACTGGCTCGTGTCGACGCGGCGCCCGCAGGAGCTCGCGGACGCGGTGCGGCGCGCCGCACGGTCCGGGCGCTGACGCACGACGCACGCACGACGGCGGCCGCCGTCCCCGGGTCGGGGTCGGCGGCCGCCGTCGTGCGTGCGGGTGCGGCGCGGGTCAGGCGGCGCACTCCGAGCAGATCTGCTGCCCGTTCTTCTCGTAGGCGAGCTGGCTGCGGTGGTGCACGAGGAAGCAGCTCGCGCACGTGAACTCGTCCGCCTGACGCGGCAGCACCCGGACCGAGAGCTCCTCGCCGGACAGGTCGGCGCCGGGAAGCTCGAAGCCTTCCGCCGCCTCCGTCTCGTCCTCGTCCACAACGCCCGAGCTCTTGTCGGAGCGACGAGCCTGCAGCTCCTGGATCGAGTCCTCGCTGAGCTCCTCTTCACTCTTGCGCGGGGCGTCGTAGTCTGTTGCCATCTGTGGGGTCACTCTCCGGAAGTTCGTCGATCGCGACAGCGCGCGCCCGGTGACCGCCGGCGATGGCCGGCCGCGCCGGACGGGCGCGGGTGCGGGACGCGGGGGAAGCGTCCCGTGACGTGTCGTGCCCCGAGGTCGTCGTGGCACGTGCACGCTCATCAATGCAGGCACACCGGAATTTGTTCCCGGCGGGCCCCCGGATTCTGCACCATTTCCGGGGCGGATGCACCCCGGGATGCGGGTGCCGTCCGGTGTCCTTCGTCACGGGTCGCCGCGGCCTGCGGACGGGAGCGCTCTCACCCTCGCGAGGCGGCGGACGCCCGTGCGCGACGATCCTGAGACGGGTGTCTCAGGCTCCCGTGTCGGCGGCGGCGTCCTCGAGCACGCGGACGAGCTCCGCGGCCCGCGCGGGCGCCCCCGCGACGACCATCTCGCGGTCCGCGGGGCGGCCCCGCAGCCCCGTGAGCCGCGCGCCGGCCTCCTGCGCGACGAGCGCGCCCGCGGCCATGTCCCACGGGTTGAGGCCGCGCTCGTAGTAGAGGTCGAGCTCGCCGCTCGCCACGAGGCACAGGTCGATCGCGGCCGAGCCGAGCCGGCGGATGTCGCGCACGCGCGGCAGCACCTCGACGAGCACCCCCGCCTGCGCGCGCCGCCGGTCGGGGTCGTAGCCGAAGCCCGTGCCCACGAGGCACTGCCCGAGCGACACGGGCTCCCCCACGCGCAGCTCGCGGCCGTCCAGCGTCGCCCCGGTCCCCAGCCCGGCCGACCACGTGCGCTCGTCGGCGACCGAGTGCACGGCCCCCGCGAGGATCGTCCACTCGCCCGGGTCGGGCGTCCCGACGACCGCCGCGACCGACACCGCGTAGTGCGGGACGCCGTAGAGGTAGTTCACGGTGCCGTCGATCGGGTCCAGGACCCACGTGATCCCCGACGAGCCCGTCGTCGCGCCCTCCTCCTCGCCGAGGACCGCGTCGTCGGGGCGCGCGGCGGCGAGCTCGCGGCGCAGCCAGCCCTCGGTGTCGGCGTCCGCCTGCGTGACGACGTCCACGTCGTTCGACTTCGTCGCCGCCACCTCGACCCGGTCCGGGCGCCCCGCCCGCACGCGCGCGCCCGCGCCGCGCGCCAGGCGCTCGGCGAGGTCGCGCAGGTCGGCGATCGTCACGTCGTCGGGCAGGCGGGGGTCGTCGATGAAGGAGCGCACGGCTCACATCCTGCCCGAACCGGACCGGGACCGGCGACCCTCCCACGGACCGGGCGCGGACCACCCCAGGCGCAGCGAGACGAGGCGGAACCCGAAGACGAGCGCGATCACCCCCGCCTGCGACAGCAGGCCGAGCAGGTCCGCCTGCCACAGCACGACGGTCAGCGCCGCGCCCGCGAGCGCCGGGATGGCGTAGAGCTGCTTGTCCTGGAAGAGCAGCGGCGCCTCGTTGGTCAGGACGTCGCGCAGGATCCCGCCGCCGACGCCCGTGAGGACGCCGACGAACACGGCCGCGAGCGGCCCCACCCCGTACTCGAGCCCCTTCGTCGTGCCCGAGAGCACGAAGAGGGCGAGCGCCCCGGCGTCGAGCACGATGATGCTGCGCCGCAGACGCTCGAGCCGCGGGTGCCAGAAGAACGTGACCAGGCCCGCGGCGGCCGCGACGGCGACGAGCCGCCAGTCGGAGATGCCGACGGGCGGGACGGCGCCGATGAGCACGTCGCGCAGGAGGCCGCCGCCCAGTCCCGCCGCCCACGCGAGCACGAGCACGCCCACGAGGTCGTAGCGCCGCCGCACGGCCGCGAGCCCGCCCGACAGCGCCGCGCAGAAGACCCCGCCGAGCTCGAGGGCGTCGCCGGGGACGAGGTCGAGGATCACAGGGGGCATCATCCCAGGGGGGCCGAGTCCGCGGCACACCGGACGCCTTGCGCCCGCGGGCCCCCCGGGGATGGCACCCTCGAGGGAGCGGTGGCGCGCCCGTGCGAGGGACCCGGTCCCTCCGAGGGCGCGGCGCCGGCACCCAGGGCCGACGGGCGACCTCGGGCGCGGCGACACGGGAGGACCCATGGACGAGCTGGAGCTGGTGAGACTGCACGAGGACGGGGAGCACCTGGTCCTCGGCGGGACGGGCGGCGCGCAGTACCTGCTGCCCATCACCGAGTCGCTGCGTGCGGCGGTCCGGCGGGACCGCCCCCACCTCGAGCACCTGCGCGCCGAGGGCGAGCGCAACCTCAGCCCGCGCGAGATCCAGTCGCGGCTGCGCGCCGGCGACGGCGTGGAGGAGGTCGCCGACGCCGCGGGGCTGCCCGTCGAGCACGTGCGGCGCTTCGCCGGCCCGGTGGTCGCGGAGCAGGAGTACGTCGTCGACCGGGTCCGCCGGTCCCGGCAGGGCCACGGCGAGGACGCCCCGACGATCGAGGACCTCGCCGGGCAGCGCTTCGCGGCGCGCGACGTGGACCCCGCGACCGTGGTCTGGAGCGCCGCCCGCCAGCCGGGCGCGGCCTGGGTCGTGACGGCCGCGTTCGAGGTCGCGTCGGGCCCGCGCACCGCCCGCTGGACGTACGACCCGTCGTCGCGAGCGCTCCACGCGGTCGACGACGAGGCGCGCTGGCTCTCCCAGCCCGAGACCGAGCCCGAGCTCACGGTCGGGACCGCCGCCGTGTTCGACGTCGACGCCGTCGCCCGCCGGCGCGCGGGCGAGGACGCCGCGTCGGACGGCACGGCGGACCTCCTCGACGACCTCGGGCGGCGCCGCGGCGTCCGCCCCCGCACCGAGCAGGCGCGCCCGGCGCCGGCCCCGCCGGGGCAGGAGCCGTTCGAGGGCTTCGGCCCGCGCGCCGCCCTGCGCGGCGGGCAGCCGGTCGGCGACGGCGAGGCCCACGCCGACCACGACGCCGCCCACGACGCCGACCACGACGAACGCCGCGACGATCCCCGCGACGACGCGCGGGGCGCGACCGTGGTGCACCTGCCGTCGATCCGCGCCCGCGAGTCGGCCGTCTCGTCCCACCCGTCCGCGGGGCGCGACGCCGGCCGCGAGGCCCCACCGCCGCCCGACGAGCCCGACGACCGTTCCGGCGCCGACCGTCCCCACGCCGACGAGCCGGAGGCGGGTCCCGCCGCGGACGCGGACCGGCAGGACGCGGACCGGGACCGGCCGGACGACGAGCCCCCGCGGCGCGTCCCGCCCCCGCGCAAGGGGAAGAACCGCTCGCGCGCCAAGGTGCCGAGCTGGGACGAGATCGTCTTCGGGGCGCGGCCGGAGGGCTGACACCCCTGCCCCGCGCGCCGTCAGTGCGGCAGGTCGAGCGAGAGCCCGTCGGCGGGCGCGAGCGCACGGGCCGCCGCGGTGGTCATGCGGCGCATGTGGTGGCGCCGGCACAGGACCTCGTACGCGACCTCGCCGGCCCCCGCGCCGACGTCGCCCACGACGACCTGCTCCCCCTCGACGACCATGCGGCCGTCGACCGTGCGCGCGTTGTGCGTCGCGCGCGCGCCGCACCAGCACAGCGAGTGCGCCTGGAGCACCTCGACCCGGTCCGCGAGCTCGATGAGGCGTGCCGAGCCCGGGAACAGGCGCGTGCGGAAGTCCGCGGTGATGCCGAACGCGAAGACGTCGATCTCCGTCTCGTCGACGAGCCGCGCGAGCTGCTCGACCTGGGCGGGCGAGTAGAACTGCGCCTCGTCGCACACGACGTAGTCCACCGGGACGGGCTGCTCGGCCACGAGGGCCCAGAAGTCCGTGTCGTCGCGGACCTCGAGCGCCTCGACCTCCAGCCCGAGCCGGGACGAGAGCCGGTCGGTCCCGGCGCGGTCGTCGCGCGAGAAGATCAGGCCGCGGCGCCCGCGGGCCGCGTGGTTGTGGTCGAGCTGCAGCGCGAGCGTCGACTTGCCGCAGTCCATGGTCCCGGAGAAGAAGACGAGCTCGGCCACGTCAGCTCCCGGCCACGAGCAGCGGGACGCGCATCTCTCGCTCCGTGAGCGAGCCGTGCACGCCGACGAGCGCGAGCGACGCGGGCGTCTGCGTGCGCGAGTCGACGACGGTCGCCCGGCCGCGCAGCGCGACGACCACGTCGCCCGCGGCCGCGACCGCGTCCGGGCGCACGTCCGGGCCGAGCAGGCCGCTCGTCACCGCATCGTCGCGCTCGAGCACGAGCGCGTCCTCGCCGAGCACGTCGCGCCAGCGCCCGGCCACCGCCGGGGCCGTGCCGGGGGCCGTGTAGACGTGCACCGCGCGCGGCTCGCCCCCGACGAGCGTCACGTCGCGGTCCAGGACCGGGTCCGCCGCGACGTCGCGCCGGAGCCCGGGGTCGACGTCGACCATGCCGTGGTCGGCCGTGACGAGCAGGAGCGTGCCGGCCGGGAGCGAGCGCGCGAGGCGCGCGAGCTCGCGGTCGAGGGCCTCGAGCTCGTCGCCCCACTGCCAGGAGCCGGACCCGTGGTGGTGGCCCGCCTTGTCGACCTCGCCCCAGTAGAGGTACACGAGCCCGGGCCGCGCGAGCGCCCGGCGGACGGCGTCGACGCGGTCCGCGAGGCCCTCCGCGGCCGCGTACGTGCCGCCGCGCAGCGCGGCGAGGGTCATCCCGGACCCGGCGAAGCGCGCCGGCCCGACCGAGGTGACCGTCGCGCCCGCGTCGGCAGCCACGGCGAGCAGCGGCGTCTCGCGCTGGAGCTCGTGCGGGGGCGGGGCGCCGTCCCACGACACCATGTTGGCGAGGCCGCCCGTCGCGGGGTTGCGCTGGGTGTACCCGAGCATGCCGGTGCGGCCCGGCGCGGTGCCCGTGCCGAACGCGCCGACCGCCGCCGCGGTCGTGCTGGGGAAGGTCGAGGTGAGCGGCCGCGCCTCGGGCAGGAGCGAGCGCAGGAACGGGGCGTGCCCGGCGCGCTCGGCGAGGTTGACGTGCCCGAGGCCGTCGACCAGCACGACGCACACGCGCTCGGCGGGCGGCAGGTCGAGCGCGCGCCGCGCGGCGCCGCCCTCCACGCCCGTCGCCGTCGTCACGGCGACCCCGAGGCAGTCGAGCGCCGCCGGGAGCACGGCGGCCAGCGAGCCGGTCGCGTGGTCGGGCGCGAGAAAACCGTCCGGGAGCCGCGGCGCGTCGACGGGGACCTCGTCCGCCGTCCGCGGGGGCAGCGGGCTCACCGGGCGAGCTGCGCCGTCGCGCGGGACAGGGCCTTGGCGAAGTCGACGGCCGCGCTCACGGCGGCGCGCCCCTCGGCCTCGGCGCTCACGCGGACGACGACGTCGTCGGGCGTGATCTGGCCGGTGAGGCCGTGGTCGGCCTCGCAGCTCGGGTCCGGGCACGCGGCCGGCTCGAGGTCGACGCGCGAGACCGCGCCCCAGCCGAGCGCGAGCGTGACCTCGTGCGGCGCGTTCCCGCTGCGGTGCGCCTGCGGGTCCGCCACGACGTGCGTCAGCGAGACCGACCGCACCTCGGACAGCGGCACGGACTCCGTGGTCGCGGCCGCCGAGGCGGACGGGTTCTCCCGGTCGGCCGGGTGGTCGTCGACGTGCGCCGTGACGAGACGGCTCGGCGTGAGCACGAGGACGGTGAGGTGCCGACGGACCTCCGAGGCGTCGAACGTCGTCTCGGGCAGCACGAGGTGGGAGACGATCGTCTCCCCGGCCACCGCGACGTCCAGGACGTCGGCGACGAGCTCCGGGTAGTACCCGGCGTGGTGGAGCTGGGTGGTCAGGTGGGTCCAGGCGTCGGAGGTTGCTGAGGGCACCCGCGCATTCTCCCACCCCCGGCGCACGGGCGGCCAGCCCGGTCCCGGAGCCGGTGGACGGCGCGGGCCGCGCGTCAGCCCGGCAGCGCGCGGCGCAGCGCGTCGGCGCGCTGCGCGTCCCCCAGGCTCACGCGCGCGCTGAGCACCGCCGCGCCGTGCTCGGACACGACCACGGGGTACAGCTCGAGGTCGCGCACCTCGGGCAGGTCGTCGGCGAGGACCGAGACGCGCGCGAGCACGTCCTCGAGCGCGGCGGTCGCGACGACCTGCGTGCCCATGTAGCCGAACAGGCGCGGCGCCGCGCGCACCGAGCGCACCATCGCCGCGACGTCGACGTCCGTGAGGGGCGGCACCCCGTAGGCGACGTCGCCCAGCAGGTCGACGGCGTCCCCCGCGAGGCCGAACGAGACGACGGGGCCGAACAGCTGGTCCTCCGTCGACCGGACCACGCACGCGACGCCCGCGTCGGCCATCGCCTGGACCTCGAACGGCTCGTCGGCCGCGCCGGGCAGGACCGCCGCGAGCGCCTCGCGCATCTGCGCGACGTCGGTGCGCAGCTCCGTCTCGTCCGCGATGTCGAGCCGCACGCCGCCGAGGTCGGCGCGGTGGCGCAGACCGGGGGCGGTGCTCTTCAGCGCGACGGGCCAGCCGGTCTCGCGCGCCGCCTCGACGGCCTCGTCGGCGGTGCGCACGCGCCGTGCGGGCCACACCTCGACCCCGTAGCACGCGAGGAGCTCCGCGGTCGCGGCCGGGTCGAGGTCGACCGTGGCGGCGCCCGCGAGCGCCCGCTCGACGAGCGCGCGGGCGCGCGACGCGTCGACGCCCGCGGGCCGCACGGGCGTCCCGTGGTCCGCCTCGCGCCAGCGCGCGTACCGCACGACCGCGCCGAGCGCCGCGACGGCGTCCTCGGGCGTGGAGTAGGCGGGCACGCGGCACGTCGCGGGCCCGGCGCCCGCGTCGCCGTCGTCGTCGCGCGGGGCGGCGTGCGGGTCGGGCGCGGAGAGCTCGTCGGTGAGGCCGTGCAGGCCGAGCATGCTCGCGACCGTCGGGCGGCGCGTGCGCGCCGCGGCGGCCGCGAGCGCCCGCGACAGCTCGGCGCGGCGCGGACGCACGGTCGGCACCTGGACGGCGACCACGACGTCGCACGCGTCGGGCGCGTAGAGCGCCTCGACCGCCTCCGCCAGGCGCGCGGACGACGCGTCCTCGGGCAGGAAGTCCGAGCGCGCGACGACGAGCCCCGCCGAGGACGCCGCCTCGGCGACGAGCGCCGCGAGGGACGCCGAGCTCGCGAGGATGCCCACGCGCCGTCCGCCCGGCAGGGGCTGGTGCGCGAGGAGCTGGGCGATGTCCATCATGTGGTGCGTGTTCTCGGCCCGGATCACGCCCGACTGGCGCAGCATCTCGTCGAGCGTGCGGCGCGGGGCGCGCGTCGAGCGCACGGCGTGCCCGGGGGGCACGACGTGGCCGGACCGGCCCGCGGTGACCACGACGACCGGCTTGACCGACGCGAGCCGGCGAGCGATGCGCGAGAACTTGCGCGGGTTGCCGATCGACTCGAGGTACAGGCAGACGACCTGCGTCGCGGTGTCGTCCTGCCAGTACTGCATGAGGTCGTTGCCCGACACGTCGGCGCGGTGGCCCGCGGACAGGAACGACGACACCCCCAGGCCGCGGCGCTCGGTCGTGGCGAGCAGCGTCACCGCCATGGGCGCGGACTGGCAGAACAGCCCGACGACGCCCGGGCGCGGCAGCTCGTCGGCGAGGGTCGCCGCGAGGGTCGGGCGGTCCGGGGTCGCGTGCGCGACGAGGCCGTAGCTCGCCGGGCCCACGACCCGCAGCCCGGCCGTGTGCGCCACGCGCAGCAGCTCGCGCTGCAGGGCGAGCCCGTCGGGCCCGGTCTCGGCGTACCCCGCCGACAGGACGACGACGCCGCGCACCCCGAGGCGCGCGAGGCGGCGCACGGCGTCGATGGCCTCGGGCGGACGCAGCGACACGACCGCGAGGTCGACGGGCGCGGGGACGTCGGCGAGCGCGGCGTGCGCCGTCGTCGTCGCGGCGCCCGCGAGGTCGTCGGGGAGCGCGGGACCCACGACGTGCACGGCCAGCCCCTCCCCCTGGGCCAGCGCCGCGAGCGCGCGGCGCGCGAGCAGCGCCTCGATCCCGCCCTCGTCGCCCTCGTCGCCCGTCCCGTCGCCGGACGCCGACCCGGTCCCGGACCCGGGAGGCCCGACGAGCACGACGCTGCGCGCGCCGAGCAGCCCCTGCATGCTGCGCGCCTCCGCGCGGTGCTCGCGGTCGGCCATCACGGCGCGCGAGCGCTCGGTCGGGTCGAGGTCGACGCTCACGACGACGAACCCGTCGTCCATCTGCTGGCGCACGTCGTAGCCGGCCTCGCGGAAGACCCCGAGCATCTTGCCGTTCTGCGGCAGCACCTCGGCCGTGAACCGCCGCAGGCCGAGCTCGCGCGCCGCGGCGGCGAGGTGCTCGAGCAGGACCGACCCGAGCCCGCGGCCCTGCGCCGAGTCCGCGATGTTGAACGCGACCTCGGCCTCGTGCGGCGTCGTGCGGTCGAAGCGCGCGACGCCGATGATGTCCTGCTCGCCCGCGCCGCGGGCGCCGTCGCCGTCGTCGGCGCCCTCGGTGCGCGGGCGCACCGCGACGAGCGCGACCCGGTCCGCGTGGTCGACGTGCGTGAACCGCTCGAGGTCGCGCGGCGACAGCCGCTCCATCGGCGCGAAGAACCGCAGGTACGTCGAGCGCTCGGACTGGGCCACGTGGAACCGCTGGAGCGCGTCCGCGTCGCCGGGCCGGATGGGCCGCACGTGCGTCGTCGTGCCGTCGCGCAGGACGACGTCCGCCTCCCACTCGACCGGGTACCTCCCGGCGTCGCCGCCGCTCACGCCCCCAGGCTATGCGGTGCGCGCCGCGGTGCGCCTGCGCCACCCCGGTCCCGACCGGGAGGACAATCGTCCCGAGGCCCCGGGGCGGCGCGCCGCCTGTGGGACGCGTGGGCTACCCTCGCGTCCGGCAGCCGGAGCAGGCGCTCCCGGTCCTCTCCCGCGACGAGGGCCCTCCCGCCCCGCCGCCCGACCGACGTCCCCGTACCGGCAGGAGCCCGCACGACCATGGCGCGCAAGCCCGCGACCCCCTCGCTCGACCCGGCCGAGGTGAACGAGACGATCGTCGACGTCGACGTCGCGACCGAGATGGAGGGCTCGTTCCTCGAGTACGCCTACTCGGTCATCTACTCGCGGGCGCTGCCCGACGCGCGCGACGGCCTCAAGCCGGTCCAGCGCCGCATCCTCTACATGATGGCCGACATGGGGCTGCGCCCCGACCGCTCGCACGTGAAGTCCGCGCGCGTCGTCGGCGAGGTCATGGGCAAGCTCCACCCGCACGGCGACGGCGCGATCTACGACGCGCTCGTGCGCCTCGCGCAGGACTTCTCGCTGCGCCTGCCGCTCGTGGACGGGCACGGCAACTTCGGGTCGCTCGACGACGGCCCCGCCGCGTCCCGGTACACCGAGGCGCGCCTCGCTCCCCCGTCGCTCGCGATGACCACCGGGCTCGACGAGGACGTCGTCGACTTCGTGCCGAACTACGACAACAAGCTCACGCAGCCCGAGGTGCTGCCCGCGGCGATCCCCAACCTGCTCGTCAACGGCGCGTCGGGCATCGCGGTCGGCATGGCGACGAACATGGCCCCGCACAACCTCGTCGAGGTCGTCGCCGCCGCGCGCCACCTCGTCAAGCACCCCGACGCGGACCTCGAGGCGCTCCTGCGGTTCGTCCCCGGACCGGACCTGCCGTCGGGCGGCAAGATCGTCGGCCTCGACGGCGTGCGCGACGCGTACCGCACGGGCCGCGGGTCGTTCCGCACGCGCGCGACCGCGCGCGTCGAGAACCTCACGCCGCGGCGCAAGGGCATCGTCGTCACGGAGCTGCCGTACGGCGTCGGGCCCGAGAAGGTCATCGAGAAGATCGCCGAGGGCGTCAAGGCGAAGAAGATCCAGGGCGTCACCGCGGCGACCGACCTCACGGACCGCGAGCACGGCCTGCGCATCGTCGTCGAGGTGAAGACGGGCTTCAACCCCGAGGCGGTGCTCGAGCAGCTCTACCGCTTCACGCCGCTCGAGGACTCGTTCGGCATCAACAACGTCGCGCTCGTCGACGGCCAGCCGCGCACGCTCGGCCTGCGCGAGCTGCTCGTCGTGTGGGTGGACCACCGCATCGACGTGGTGCGCCGCCGGTCCGAGCACCGCCTGCGCAAGCGGTCCGAGCGCCTGCACCTCGTCGACGGCCTGCTGATCGCGATCGTCGACATCGACGAGGTGATCCAGGTGATCCGGTCCTCGGACGACGCGCGCGCGGCCCGCGAGCGCCTGCGGACCGTCTTCGACCTCTCCGAGCCGCAGGCCGAGTACATCCTCGAGCTGCAGCTGCGCCGCCTGACGAAGTTCTCGCGCCTCGAGCTCGAGAAGGAGCAGGAGGCGCTGCGCGAGGAGATCGCCCGCCTGCAGGAGATCCTCGGCGACGACGCGGTGCTGCGCGGGGTCGTCTCGGCCGAGATGGCCGAGGTGGCGAAGACGTACGGCACGCCGCGCCGCACGATCCTGCTCGAGTCCGCCGGCGCCGCGCCCACGACGACGGCCGCCGTGCCGCTCGAGGTCGCCGACACCCCGTGCTGGGCCCTGTTCTCCGCGACCGGGCTGCTCGCCCGCACGAGCGACGGGACCGAGCCCGCGCGCACCGGGCCGCGCGCGGCGCACGACGTGCTGCGCGCCCGCGTGCTCACGACGGCGCGCGGCGAGGTCGGTCTCGTGACGAGCCGCGGGCGCATCGTGCGCGTGTCCGTCCTCGACCTGCCCGCGATCCCCCCGACCGACGGCGCACCGAGCCTGTCCGGCGGCGTGCCGCTCAGCGAGGTCGTCGCGCTCGACCCGGGCGAGGAGGCCGTGACGATCGCCGCGCTCGACGCCGACGCGCCGCCGCTGGCGCTGGGCACCGCGCAGGGCGTCGTCAAGCGCGTCCTGCCGGGCGACGTGCCGAACAACCGCGACGCGTGGGAGGTCGTGACCCTCAAGGACGGCGACGCCGTCGTCGGCGCCGCGCCCGCGACGGACGCCGACGAGGTCGTGTTCGTGAGCACCGACGCGAGCCTGCTGCACTTCGACGCGGCGTCGGTGCGGCCCCAGGGCCGCGCGGCCGGCGGCATGGCGGGCATCCGCCTCGCCGACGGGCACCGCGTGGCGTTCTTCGGCGTCGTGCCCGCCGACGTGCGCGACCTCGGCGTGGTCGTCACCGTCGCCGGGTCCGCGGACGCGCTGCCCGGCACCCAGACGGGCGCCGCGAAGGTCACGCCGTACGAGCTCTACCCGGGCAAGGGCCGCGGGACCGGGGGCGTGCGGGCGCAGCGCTTCCTCAAGGGCGAGGACGCCCTCATCCTCGCCTGGGTCGGCCAGGGGCCCGCGCGCGCGACGGGCTCGGGCGGGCAGGTCGCGGAGCTCCCCGAAGTCGACCAGCGCCGCGACGGGTCGGGCACGCCGCTGCCCGCGCCGGTGGTCGCCGTCGGCTGACGGCGGCCGCCCGCCGTGCGCCGTGCGGGCGCCCGGCGGGTGCTCGGTGCCCGCACTGGCACGGGACGCCCGACGGGTGCACGCTCGATGGGTGGAGCAGACGGCCTCGCACCACCCGCGCGACGAGGGGCCGACGGGGCGCCGACCGACGACGATCGACTACCACGCGGTCTTCGCCGCTCTCACCGCGCCCAAGCTCGTCCTGTCGCCCGAGCTCATGGTCCTCGACGCGAACGACGCGCTGCTGCGCACGCTCGGCCGCCCCGCCGAGGCGGTCGTGGGCCGGCACTACCTCGACGTCTTCCCGCCGCGCGAGGAGGTGACTCCCGTGGCGCAGGCCGTCGTCGCGTCGCTCGAGCGCGTCGCGGCGTCCGGGCGCCTGGAGATGATCGGCCCGCACCGGTACGACCTGCGCAGCGGCGACGGCGTCTGGCACGAGCGGTGGTGGATCCTCACGACCGTCCCCGTGCTCGACCCGGGCGGTCGGCTCTCCCTGCTCGTGCACCGGGCCGAGGACGTCACCGACCTCGTCGTGGCCCGCCGCGCGACCGGTGACGACGCGACGCTCGACGAGAAGGTGCTCGAGCACGTGCTCACGGTGGGCTCCACGGTGCGCCGGTACGCGGCGGCGCTCGACCGCGAGCGCCGCGCCGCGCTCGAGCTGCAGGACTCCGTGCTCACGCCCCCGCCCGAGCCGCCCGGCCTGCGCATCGACGTGCGGTACCGCCCCGCCGTCCCGGAGGTCCACGTCGGCGGCGACTGGTACGACGCGTTCGTCCAGGGCGACGGCAGCACGGTCGTCGTGGTCGGGGACGTCACGGGCCACGACGTCGCCGCCGCCGCGCGCATGGGCCACCTGCGCGGGGTCGTGCGCGCGGTGGGCTACTGCACGGGCGCGTCCCCGGCGGCGGCCCTGGACCTCGCGGAGCAGACCGCGGGCGGGCTCGGCCTCGACATCACGGCGACCGTGGCCGTCGCGCGCATCGCCCCCGGGCCGCCCGGCGCGGCGCGCGCGCTCACGTGGGCGTCGGCGGGCCACCCGCCGCCCGTTCTGCGCGCCGCGGACGGGTCGGCGCGGTTCGTCGTCGCGCCGCCCGACCCGCTGCTCGGCCTGCGCCTGGGCAGCGGTCGCCACGACCACGAGACGACGCTCGCACCCGGCGAGACGCTCCTGCTCTACACCGACGGGCTCGTCGAGCGCCGCGGCCGGCGGCTGCGCGACGGCCTGCACGCGCTGCCCGAGCGCGTGGCCGCGCTCCGCGACGTCCCCCCGGGGCAGCTCCTCGACGCGCTGCTCACCGACCTCGTGCCCGACGGGGCGGAGGACGACGTCGCGCTCGTCGCGGCGCACCTCGAGGCGTGAGGACCGTGCGGGCCGCCGCGCCGGGCGTCAGGTCCTCGCGCCCGCGCTCGCCGGCACGGTGCGCGGGCCGACGCGGCCGGAGCCCTCGCGCCGCAGCACGCCGAGGACGAGCAGCGCCTGGCCGCCGACGTACGTGAGCATGACCCAGAACCCGTGCGCCGGGACGTCGTACCAAGGCGCGAACGCGTCGAGCGCGATGAGCGCGTCGGAGACGAGGAAGACCGCGCCGCCCACGGCGGCGAGCCGGTCGACGCCCGTGGCGGTGACCGCCATCGCGACGAGGCACGCTCCGTAGACGACGACCGGGACGAGCAGCGGACCGGCGCCGGGCGCGCACACGGCGACGAGGGCGACGAGGGCCGCGAGGTACGGCACGAGGGCGACCGGCCGCCGCAGCACCGAGTCCGCGCGGTACGGCCAGAACGCGACGGCGTAAGCGACCTGGGCGCACAGGAAGAAGCCGACCATGACGAGGAACGCGGCGTCGCCCTCGGCGAGGTCGGGCGCGGTGTCCCCGAGCCACGAGAACCCCAGCGCGAGGAGCGTGAGCCGCACGAGCCGCGAGCGGCGGCCCGCCGAGCCGTGCTCCGGGGGCCTGCGCGTGGCGAGCCACAGGCAGCCCGCGAGCACAGGCATGAGGAACCACTGCGACGCGTCCGCGAGCGTCGCGGCGCCCGCGAGCTGGGCGACGAGGTGGACGAGGGTGAGCAGGGCGAGCACGCCCCACGCGGCGATCATGGGCGTCGAGACTCCTTCGGTCGAGCGGCCGGCTCCGTCGCCGGCCGCCCGATCCTAGCCCCGCCGCGGTGCGGGCGGCCGTGCCTCAGGTCGCGGGCGCCCCGACGGGCCGGGACGCGACGTCGGCGACGAGGACGCGCCCGTCCACGACCCGGGCCTCGTACACCGCGAGGGGCCTGCGGTCCGCGCCGCCGTCGATCACGTCCCCCGTGTCGACGTCCCACACCTGCTTGAGCATGGGCGTGGTCACGGTGTTGACGTCGCGCTCCGCGCCGTCGTCCCCCGTGACGCGGTGCGTGCCGACGAGGCCGCGCGACATGACGTTGGCGCCGGAGTACGGGTCGCGCTGCTGGACCGCGCGCACGGTGCCGTCGGCGAGCCGGAAGACGGCGATCTGGGTGCCGCCCAGGAGAGCCCCGGCCCCGCGCTCGGGGTCGAGGTCGTCGAGCGCGCAGAGGTCGACGAACGTGCTCATCGGGCGTCCTCCAGCCCGGCGCGGGCCGCGACGAGCGCGACGTCGCGCGCGGCGCGCGGGTCGGCCCAGGCGACGGCGTCGGTCTCGTCCGCGGGGCGCACCTGGCCGCGCTCGGGGACGAACGCGAGCTCGCCGTCGACGGCCTCGGGCGCGTTGACGAAGGGCGTGAACTTGCGCAGCCTCGCCGGGTCGGCGAGCGTCGCGCCCCACTCGTCCTCGTAGTCGAGCACGTGCTCGGTCATCGCGGCCTCGAGCTCGTCGGCGATCCCCAGCGAGTCCTCGACGACGACGCGCCGCAGCTCCTCCAGGCCGCCCGCGCGCTCCGCGACCCAGGGCGCCGTGCGCTGGAGGCGGTCGGCCTCCTGGACGTAGAGCATGAGGAACCGGTCGACGTAGCGCACCAGGGTCTCGTCGTCGAGGTCCTCGGCGAGGAGCTGGGCGTGCGCGGGCTGGGCACCGCCGTTCCCGCCGACGTAGAGGTTCCAGCCCTTGTGCGTCGCGATGATCCCGACGTCCTTGCCGCGCGCCTCGGCGCACTCGCGCGCGCACCCGGAGACGCCGAGCTTGATCTTGTGCGGCGAGCGCAGCCCGCGGTAGCGCAGCTCGAGCCGGACCGCCATCGCCGACGAGTCCTGGACGCCGAACCGGCACCACGTGCGTCCCACGCACGTCTTGACCGTGCGCAGCGACTTCCCGTAGGCGTGCCCGGACTCGAGGCCCACGGCCGTCAGGCGCCGCCAGATCTCCGGGAGCTGGTCGAGGCGCGCGCCGAACATCGCCAGGCGCTGGCCGCCGGTGACGCGCACGTAGAGCCCGAGGTCGTCGGCGACCTTCGCGAGCTCCAGGAGCTGGTCGGCACGCACCTCTCCCCCGGGCATCCGCGGGATGACCGAGTAGGTGCCGTTCTTCTGCAGGTTCGCCATGACGTGGTCGTTGGTGTCCTGCAGCGCGGCGTGCTCGCCGTCGAGGACGTGGCCGCGGCGCAGCGTCGAGAGGATCGACGCGACCGTCGGGCGGCACACGGCGCAGCCGCGCCCCGTCCCGTGCGCCGCGACGACCTCGGAGAACGTGCGCAGCCCCTCCTCGCGGACGAGCCGGTACAGGGCGGCCCGCGACATCGCGAAGTGCTCGCACAGCGCGTCCGAGACCGCGACGCCCGCCCGGGTCAGCTCGGTGTTCAGGAGCTTGGTGAGGGCGGGGACGCACGACCCGCACACCGTGCCGGCCGTGGTGCACTCCTTGACCTGGCCGATCGTCCGGCAGCCGTGGTCGGTCACGGCCGAGCGGACGGTCCCGGCGTCGACGTTGTTGCACGAGCACACGACGGCCTCGTCGGGCAGCTCGGTGTCGGCCAGCCCCTCGCCGTCGGGCGCGATGACGGCGGCCGGGTCCGCGCCGAGCGGCCGCCCGAGCAGCGGCCGCAGGGCGGGGTAGAGCTCGATGTCGCCGACGAACACGCCGCCCAGCAGCGTCGTGGCGTCGTCCGAGAGCACGAGCTTGCGGTACCGGCGGTGGATCGGGTCGACGAACGACACCTCGAGCGCGCCCGCGCTCACCGCGTTGACGTCGCCGAACGACGCCGCCTCGACGCCCACGCCCTTGAGCTTCGTGCCGTCGTCGGCGCGGCGGTGCACGCGCTCGCCGCCGAGGAAGCGGTCCACGACGACGTCCGCCATGTCGTTCCCCGGGGCGACGAGGCCCGCGCACACGCCCTCGACCGACGCGCACTCGCCGATCGCCCACACGCCCGGGTCGGAGGTCTGGCACGCCTCCCCGACGACGACGCCGCCGCGCTCGCCGACCGCCAGGCCCGCCTCGCGCGCCACGCGGTCGCGCGGGCGGATGCCGACGGAGAGGACGACGACGTCCGTCGGCAGCGCGGAGCCGTCGGTGAGCTCGACCGAGCCCACGGCCCCGTCGCCCGCGGGCAGGAAGCGGTGCGCGCCCGCGCCCGTGCGGACGGCGATGCCGAGGTCCTCGACGAGCAGGCGCAGCATCTCGCCGCCGCCCTGGTCGAGCTGGACGCTCATGAGCCGGTCGGCGAACTCGACGACCGTCGCCTCCGCGCCGAGGCCCTGGAGCGCCGCCGCGGCCTCGAGGCCCAGCACGCCGCCGCCCACGACGACGCCGCGCACCGCCCGCCCGAGCGCCCGCTCGCGCAGGCGCACCCACTCGGCGAGCCGCTCGACGTCGTCCAGGGTGCGGTAGGTGAACAGGCCGGGCAGGTCCGTGCCCTCCGCGCGCGGCGTCCACGCCCACGACCCCGTCGCGAGCACGGCGCGGTCGTAGTGCACCTGACGGCCCGACCGCGTCGTCACGACGCCCGCCGTGCGGTCGAGCGACGCCACCGCGTCGCCGGTCACGAGCGTGACGCGCGGGTCGTCCCACACGCCGCGGTCCAGCGCGAGCGCCTGCGCGTCGCGCGTGCCGAACCACTCCGAGAGGTGCACCCGGTCGTACGGCTCGTGCGGCTCGTCGCCGATCACCGTGAGCGACCAGCCGCCCTCCGGGTCGCGCGAGCGCAGGCCCGCCACGAGGCGGTGGGCCGTCATGCCGGCACCGACGACGACGATCCGGTCGCCGTCGAGGGGCCCGCCGGCGGCAGGAGCGACCGCGTCCGACGGGGCGTGAGAGAGGGAGGGCACGGGAGCACTTTCGGGAGGCGGGAGGCTGCGTCCGGCCCCGGCCTGCGTGCGACCGGCGCCTGCTCCCGACCCTAGGGGACGAGGTCGGACCACATCAGTCCCGCGGGACCAAGGTCCTCGGTACCCGTTCCCAAGGGCATGCCGCCCGCGCCCCGTCGGCGGAGACGGCCCGACGCCGCGCCCCGCAGGGCACGGCGTCGGGCGGCGGCGCGTCGGACGTCGGTCGTGACGACCGCAGACGTCCCGACGACTCAGGCGTTCGCGAGCTCGCGGTCGTCGTCGTCCACGGGCCGCTGGTCCTCAAAGCGGCGCACGACGCGGCTCACGGTCGACCGGGAGGCCGAGACCTGGAGCGCGATCTCCCGCTGGTTGAGGCCCATGCGCGCGAGCTCCACGATGCGGCGGTCGCGCTCGACCGTCGGGTCGTCGTCGGCCGGCGCGTCGGTGGACGAGGCCTGCGCGGCGTCCTCGGAGCCGGCGAGGTTGAACACCTCGACGCGCCGCGTGTGCCCGGTCACGGCCGGGGGCTCGGCGACCGGCGCCGCGTCGTCCTCCGGGACCGGCTGGTCCCAGGGGAGCGGCCTGGTGCGGTCGAACAGCTCCTTGACGCGCGCCTCGAGGTCGGGGAGCGACTCGAAGGCCGTCCGGGGCGTGTAGGGCCGCTCGTCGGCGGGCTCGTCCTCCGGCTCGACGGCGACGACCTCGGCCGGTGCCGCGGCGGCGGGGCGCTGCGGGACCTCCGCGGTCGCCTGCGGCTCGGCGGCCGGGGTCTCGACCGCGTGGACCGCGTCGTCGCGCACCGGCTCCGGCGCGTGGGTCTCCGGCGCGAAGGTCTCCGGGCCGTCCTGCGCGACGAGCTCCTCGGTGGGCGGGACGGTCCGGGCGACGGCCGTGGGAGCCGCGGAGCGCTCCGCGGGCGCGGCGGCCTCGGCGGACCCGCGCGCGGTGCCGCGCTTCACGGAGCTCGCCCCGATGAGGTCGAGCCGGTTGCCGTGGCGCTCCGCGGCCTCCAGCCGGTCCACCCAGACCTGCATGCGGCGCTCGAAGTCCTCGACCGTGAGCAGCTTGAGGGCGGCGTCCCGGGCCTCGCGCTGGCGCTCGTGCGCCGCGCGGACCTTGCGGAGGTCCCCGGACGAGCCCGCGCTGTCGGCGCGCGCGTCGCGCCACTGCTCCAGCGCGGAGACGTACCCGTGGACGCGCGCCTCCCGGCGACGCTCCTCGAGCGTGTGCCCCGTGACCATGTGCCGCTCCCCCACGAGGGCGAGGTGCCACATGAGCGCGGCCACGAGCGGCGGCACGAACCGGAACACCACCATGTACGGGGTGCTCGCGGTCGGGACGGCGACCTCGTGCAGCGCCGCGAACACGCCCGACGTGCCCGAGAGCACCCAGGTGAGCGTGAGGAGGACGCCGTACGGACGCCCCTCGAGCGCCGCGTTGCGCGCCATGAGCGCCACGGCGACGAGACTGATCTCGAGGAAGCCCGCGAGCCCGTACGCCTCGAGCGGCGACATGTGCGCCACCTCGAGACCGAACAGGACCATGCCGCTGTAGGCCAGCGCGGTGGCGATCGTCGCCGCGATGACCACCGCCACCATCGGGAGGTGCCTGCCGCGATAGCGCACCTGCCGCGGGGCTCCGCCCGGGGCGGTCTGGTCCTGCTGTGTCACGTGATCCTCCGAAATGTGGTGTGGGCGCACATATCCCAACACTCAGGACAGTCCTCGTCAACGCCCCGGAGGATTCGAGATCGGATCGTGAACGACGACGACGCCGCGCCCCTCCCGGGGACGCGGCGTCGTCGGTGGACGGCGGAGCCGAGGCTCAGACGTTGAAGCCCAGCGCGCGGAGCTGGTCCTTGCCGTCGTCGGTGATCTTCTCCGGGCCCCACGGCGGCATCCAGACCCAGTTGACGCGGAAGCCGTCGACGAGGCCGTCGAGGGCCTGCGCGGACTGGTCCTCGATGACGTCGGTGAGCGGGCACGCCGCCGACGTGAGGGTCATGTCGATGACCGCGTGGTTGTTCTGGTCGATCTGCACGCCGTACACGAGGCCGAGGTCGACGACGTTGATGCCGAGCTCGGGGTCGATGACGTCGCGCAGCGCCTCCTCGACGTCCGCCACGGTGGGCGGGCTCGGGACGACACCCTCGACAGGTGCGCCGGTCTCGGTGCTCATCGGTTCTCCTCCGTCGTCGTCCCCGCGGCGTGCGCCGCGACGGTCTGGTCTGTGGTGACCCGGTCGAGTGCGCCCGAGGTCACGAGCGAGTCCCGCAGCGCCGCCCAGCCGAGCAGGGCGCACTTGATACGGGCAGGGTAGCGGGACACGCCGGTGAACGCGGTCGCGTCCTCCAGCTCGTCCTCGGCGGCGTCGTCGAGCCCCTTGCCGCGCGAGCCCATGAGCTCACGGAAGACCTCGCCGAGGTGCTCGGCCTCGGCGACGGGGCGTCCCGAGACGAGGTCGGTGAGCACGGACAGCGACGCCTGCGAGATGCTGCAGCCCTGGCCCTCCCAGCTCACGCGGGAGATCACGGGGCCGTCGAGCTCGACCCGGAGGGTCACCTCGTCGCCGCACGTGGGGTTCACCTGGTGCGACTGGCCGCTCGCCAGGCCGTCGGCCACGTCGACCAGGCCCCGCCCGTGCGGGGTCTTCGCGTGGTCGAGGATGACCTGCTGGTACATCTGCTCGATGGAGCTCATGGGTTCCTTCCTCAGTCCACCGAGAAGAACGCCCGGACCCCCGCCAGGGCTTCCCGGAACGCCTCGACGTCCTCGCGCGTGGTGTACACCGAGGCCGAGGCGCGGGCCGTCGCCGCGACGCCGAACCGGCGGTGCAGCGGCTGGGCGCAGTGGTGGCCCACGCGCACGGCGATGCCGGCGTCGTCGAGCACCTGGCCGACGTCGTGCGCGTGCACGCCGTCCACGACGAACGAGACGACCGCGAGGCGGTCGACGGGCTCGCGCGGGCCGATCACGCGCACGCCGGGGATCTCGCCGATGCGCAGCAGCTCGGCCGCGAGCTCGTGCTCGTGGGCCGCGAGCGCGTCCATGCCGAGCTCGTGCAGGTACTTGGCCGCGGCGCCGAAGCCGACGACCTGCGCGACGGGCTGCGTGCCGGCCTCGAAGCGCTGCGGCGGCGCCATGTACGACGACTCGGTCATCGTGACGACCTCGATCATCGACCCGCCGGTCGTGACCGGCGGCAGCGCCTCGAGCAGCTCGCGCCGCCCGTAGAGCGCGCCGACGCCCGTGGGGCCGAGCATCTTGTGCGCCGAGAACGCCGCGAAGTCGACGCCGAGAGCGGGCAGGTCGACGGGCAGGTGCGGCACCGACTGGCACGCGTCGAGCACGGTGAGGGCGCCGACCTCGCGGGCCCGCTCGACGATCGGCGCCACGGGCGTCACCGCGCCCGTCACGTTCGACACGTGCGTGAACGCGACGACGCGCGTGCGCTCGGTGACGACCGACGCCGCGTCCTCGACGCGCACGCGGCCGTCGTCGTCGACCTCGAACCAGCGCAGCACGGCGCCCGTGCGGGCGGCGAGCTCCTGCCACGGCACGATGTTGGCGTGGTGCTCGGCCTCGGTGACGACGATCTCGTCGCCGGGTGCGAGCGCGAAGCGGCGCGCCGCCTCTCCCCCGCGCCCGAGCGTGGCGTTGGAGATCCCGTACGCGACGAGGTTGATCGCCGCCGTCGCGCCGGACGTCCAGACGATCTCGCCCGGTCGCGCCCCGACGAACGCCGCGACGTCGGCCCGGGCGTCCTCGAACGCCTCGGTCGCCTCCTCGGCGAGCTGGTGCGCGCCGCGGTGCACCGCGGCGTTGCGCTCCTCGTAGAAGTCGACCTCGGTGTCGAGGACGACCTGCGGCTTCTGGGAGGTCGCCGCGGAGTCGAGGTAGACGAGCGGGCGACCACCGCGCACGGTGCGTCCGAGCAGCGGGAAGTCCGCCCGCACGGCGGCGAGCTCGCCGGCCGAGAGGCGCGACGGGTCGCCGTCGAGCTGGCCGGCGGGGTGCGCGGTGGTCGTCATGATCGTCTCCTCGGGGGTGTCGACGGGTGCCGGGCCGTCCGTCAGGCCGACGCCGCGGAGGCCGACTCGACCGCGCCGCCGAGGTAGCGGTCGTAGCCCTCCTCCTCGAGGCGGTCGGCGAGCTCGGGGCCACCCTCCTCGGCGACCTTGCCGTCGACGAAGACGTGGACGAACTCGGGCTTGATGTAGCGCAGGATGCGCGTGTAGTGCGTGATGAGGAGGATGCCCGCGTCGGTCGAACCGTGGACGCGGTTGACGCCCTCGGAGACGATGCGCAGCGCGTCGACGTCCAGGCCCGAGTCGGTCTCGTCGAGCACGGCGAACTTCGGCGTGAGGAGCTCCATCTGGAGGATCTCGTGGCGCTTCTTCTCGCCGCCGGAGAAGCCCTCGTTCACCGAGCGCTCCGCGAACGACTCGTCCATGCGCAGGCGCTCCATGGCGCCCTTGACGTCCTTGACCCAGTGGCGCAGCGCGGGGGCCTCGCCGTCGATCGCGGTCTTCGCGGTGCGCAGGAAGTTGGAGACCGACACGCCCGGGACCTCGACGGGGTACTGCATCGCGAGGAACAGGCCGGCACGGGCGCGCTCGTCGACGCTCATCGCGAGGACGTCCTCGCCGTCGAGCGTCACGGTGCCGCCCGTCACCTGGTACTTCGGGTGGCCGGCGATCGAGTACGCGAGCGTGGACTTGCCCGAGCCGTTCGGGCCCATGATGGCGTGGACCTCGCCGCTGCGGATGGTGAGGTCGACGCCGCGCAGGATCGGCTTCGGCCCTTCCTTGGTCTCGACGCTGACGTGCAGGTCGCGGATCTCGAGAGTGGACATTCGTGGTTCTCCCAGCAGTGTGGTGATGACGTTTCGGTGCGGCCGCTGCGGGCCGGTGTGTCAGGGGGCGCCGACCGGGGTGTCGACGTCGACGAGCACGCGCTCGCCGTCGATCGTCACCGGGTAGACGGGCACGGGGCGCATCGCGGGCAGCGCGGTGGGCATCCCGGTGCGCAGGTCGAACTGCGAGCCGTGCAGCCAGCACTCGACGAAGCAGCCCTCGACCTCGCCGTCCGACAGGGACACGGCCCCGTGCGAGCAGACGTCCGAGATGGCGTGCCAGCCGCCGTCGCCGTCGCGCACGACGGCGACCTCCACCACGGCCCCGGCGGAGGAGGCGAGCTCGACGCGCAGCGCCTCCTCCGGGCCGAGGTCCGCGGTGGTGCAGGCGAGCTGTGCGCTCACGCCGCGCCCTGGGCGGTGCCGTCGATGACCGACATGGACTTGCTCAGCTCGCGCTCGATCGCCTCGAGCAGGCGCTGCTCGACGGACTCGACGCCGATCTCGGCGATGAGCTCCGCGAAGAAGCCGCGCACGACGAGGCGGCGTGCCTCGATCTCGGGGATGCCGCGGGCCTGCAGGTAGAAGAGCTGCTCGTCGTCGAACCGGCCGGTCGCCGACGCGTGGCCCGCGCCCTCGATCTCGCCGGTCTCGATCTCGAGGTTCGGCACGGAGTCCGCGCGCGCGCCGTCCGTGAGGACGAGGTTGCGGTTGAGCTCGTACGTGTCGGTGCCCTCGGCGGCCGCCTGGATGAGCACGTCGCCCACCCACACGGCGTGCGCGCCCTCGCCCTGCAGCGCGCCCTTGTACGTGACGCGGCTCTTGCAGCGCGGCACGGCGTGGTCGACGAAGAGGCGGTGCTCCTGGTGCTGGTCCGCGTCGGCGAAGTACAGGCCGACCATCTCGACCTCGCCGCCCTCGGCGGTGAACTCGGCGTCCGGCGTGATGCGCACGACGTCGCCGCCGAGCGTCACGACGACGTGCTTGAGGCGCGCGTCGCGGCCGATCCGGGCGCGGTGCGAGGACGCGTGCACGGCGCCGTCCGCCCAGTCCTGGACGGAGACCACGGTGAGGTGCGCGCCCTCGTCGACGACGATCTCGACCGTCTCGCTGAGCGTCGCGCTCCCGAGGTGGTCGAGCACGACGACGGCCTCGGAGTGGCGCTCGGCGTGCACGAGCACGTGGCTCGCGGTCGGCGTGGCGCCGTGGCCCTCGACGCGCACGGACGTCACGTCGGACGCGACGGCCTCCTTGGGCACCGTGATGACGGTCGCCTGCTCGAACGCGTTCCACGCCGTGACGGCGGTGCGGTCGCCCGGGCGGCCGGCGGTGCCGAGCCGCTCGTCGTCGCGGCCGACGATCGAGACCTGCACCTCGGGCGCCTCGACGACGGTGACGCGCACGTCCCCGCCGCCGGACTGCCCCACGAGGGCGGACTCGAAAAGCGGCGCGAGGCGCGCGACCGGCGAGAAGCGCCACTCCTCCTCGCGCCCGGAGGGCACGGGGATGTCGGCGAGGTCGAACGACGTGAGGCGCTCGGCGCGCGAGCCCTGGGGCACGACGCCGTGGGAGTGCGCGCCGTCGGCGGCCGCGCGCGAGTGGTCCGTGGGAAGACCCGTCGGACCCTCGGTGGACTCTGCGGTAACTGTGCTGGTCATATCAGCCGACGGACCCTTCCATCTGCAGCTCGATGAGGCGGTTGAGCTCGAGCGCGTACTCCATGGGCAGCTCGCGCGCGATGGGCTCGACGAACCCGCGCACGATCATGGCCATCGCCTCGGTCTCCTCCATGCCCCGGGACATGAGGTAGAACAGCTGGTCCTCGCTCACCCGCGAGACGGTCGCCTCGTGGCCCATGGACACGTCGTCCTCGCGGACGTCGACGTACGGGTAGGTGTCGGACCGGGAGATCTGGTCGACGAGCAGCGCGTCGCACAGCACGGTCGAGGCCGAGTGCGAGGCGCCCTCGAGCACCTGGACCAGGCCGCGGTAGGACGTGCGGCCACCGCCGCGCGCCACCGACTTCGACACGATCGACGACGACGTGCGCGGCGCGGCGTGCACCATCTTCGCGCCCGCGTCCTGGTGCTGGCCCTCGCCCGCGAACGCGATCGAGAGCGTCTCGCCGCGCGCGTGCTCGCCGAGCAGGTAGATCGCCGGGTACTTCATGGTGACCTTGGAGCCGATGTTGCCGTCGACCCACTCCATCGTCGCGCCCTCGGCCGCGGTCGCCCGCTTGGTCACGAGGTTGTAGACGTTGTTCGACCAGTTCTGGATCGTCGTGTAGCGCACGCGGGCGTTCTTCTTGACGATGATCTCGACGACCGCGGAGTGCAGCGAGTCGGACGAGTAGATCGGCGCGGTGCAGCCCTCGACGTAGTGCACGTACGAGCCCTCGTCGGCGATGATCAGCGTGCGCTCGAACTGGCCCATGTTCTCCGTGTTGATGCGGAAGTAGGCCTGCAGCGGGATCTCGACGTGGACGCCCGGGGGCACGTAGACGAACGACCCGCCCGACCACACGGCCGAGTTGAGCGCCGCGAACTTGTTGTCGCCCGAGGGGATGACGGTGCCGAAGTACTCCTGGAACAGCTCCGGGTACTCGCGCAGGCCGGTGTCGGTGTCGACGAAGATGACGCCCTGGGCCTCGAGGTCCTCGCGGATCTGGTGGTAGACGACCTCGGACTCGTACTGCGCGGCGACGCCCGCGACGAGGCGCTGCTTCTCGGCCTCGGGGATGCCGAGGCGGTCGTAGGTCGCCTTGATGTCGTCGGGGAGCTCGTCCCAGCTCGTCGCCTGCTTCTCCGTGGAGCGCACGAAGTACTTGATCCGGTCGAAGTCGATGCCCGTGAGGTCGGAGCCCCAGCTCGGCATGGGCTTCTTGTCGAAGAGGCGCAGCGCCTTGAGGCGCGTCTTGAGCATCCACTCGGGCTCGTTCTTCAGCGCCGAGATGTTGCGCACGACGTCCTCGTTCAGGCCGCGCTGCGCGATCTGGCCCGCCTCGTCGGAGTCGTGCCAGCCGTACTCGTACGCGCCGATCGAGGCGATGATCTCCTCGTCGCTGCGCTTGTCGTCGACGGGCTGTGCCACGCCGGCGGCGTCCTGGGTGGGAGCGCTCATGGTTGTCCTTCCACTGTCCGTCGATGCGGAGGGGGCAGTCGGTGGGGTCGGGGTCGGGGGGGTCGGGTGCCGCGCGGGCCCGTCAGGGCTCGCCCGACGGCGGTCGGCCGCGGGTCCGCACGTCGTCGCCGCGGTGCGCGGGGACGGTCGGGAGCAGCGGCACGTTGGTCGTGCACGCGTGCCCCCCGGTCGCGAGGGTCGCGAGACGCTGCACGTGGGAGCCGAGCAGCCGGGCGAAGACCTGGGCCTCCGCCTCGCACAGCTGCGGGAACTCCTCGGCGACGTGCTGCACGGGGCAGTGCCCCTGGCAGAGCTGGACGGCCGAGGTGCCCGGGACGGGGCGCACGCTCGCCGCGTAGCCGTCGTCCGCGAGCGCTGCGGCGAGCTGGGCCGCGCGGCCCTCGACGTCGTCGGCGTCGAGCCGGTCCGCGTAGCGCTCGGCGAGGCCGTCGAGCCGGTCGTGGGCGAAGCGCTCGACCGCGTCGGGACCGGCGACGTCGCGCAGGAAGCGCAGCGCGTCGGTCGCGAGGTCGGCGTACGTGCCGCTGAGCTCGCCCTGGCCGGCGGACGTCGCGACGTACCGGCGCGCGGGCCGGCCGCGCAGGCCGGTCGGGTGGCCGGCGTCGTGCACGGCGACGAGGTCGTCGTCCTCGAGGAGGGCGAGGTGGCGGCGCACGGCGGCGGAGGTCAGCCCGAGGGTCGACGCGAGGTCGGCCGCGCTCACGGGCCCGGCGGTCGCGACGAGCTCGAGCACGCGCTCGCGCGTGCGGCCGTCGGCGTCGGGGGCCGTCGTGCCGGCGGGAGTGCCGCGGCGGGTCCGGGGCGCGGGGTGCAGCGCGTCCGGCGGGACGAGTCCTGCGGTCATGCTCACCTCCTCGGCGGTCCGGGACGCGGCCGGGCGGCCGCGCCGGGCGCACGCGCACGGCGGCGCACGCGACCCGATATAGAGAACATGGTTGTTCGCTAATTGCCTCGGCGCAAGCAAGGCCAGCCTCACCCGGGGCCCGGTGTGGCGAACGCGACACCGCGCCGGCGGGGGCCGTGGGGCCCGGCCGGCGGCACTAGGATCGGCCGGGTGCCCGCCCCCGCCGTGCTCGTGCGCGACCTCGTCAAGCGATACGACGGTCGCGCCGTCGTCGACGGCGTGGACCTCGTCGCGGAGCGCGGCGCGGTCACCGCGGTGCTCGGCCCCAACGGCGCCGGCAAGACGACGACCGTCGAGTGCTGCGAGGGCCTGCGCTCCCCTGACGGCGGCGAGGTCCGCGTGCTCGGTCTCGACCCCGTCGCCGACGCGCGCGACCTGCGCCCGCGCGTGGGCGTGATGCTGCAGGACGGCGGCCTGCCGACGGGCGTGCGCGCGCTGGAGATGCTGCGGCACGTCGCGTCGATGTACGCGGACCCGCGCGACGTCGGCGAGCTCACCGAGCGGCTCGGCCTGGAGGCGTTCGCGCGCACGACCGTGCGCCGGCTGTCGGGCGGGCAGCGCCAGCGCCTCGCGCTGGCCGCGGCGGTCGTCGGGCGGCCCGAGGTCGTCTTCCTCGACGAGCCGAGCGCGGGCATGGACCCGCAGAGCCGGCACGCCGTGTGGGAGCTCGTCCGCGAGCTGCGCGAGGACGGCGTCGGGATCGTCCTCACGACCCACCTCATGGACGAGGCGGAGGACCTCGCCGACCAGGTGTACGTCGTGGACCACGGCCGGGTCATCGCCGCGGGCGCCACGCGCGAGCTGCTCGAGACCGGCGCGGACGGCGAGGCGGACCGCACGGTGCGCGTCGAGGCGGTGCCGGGCCTCGACCTCGGCGGCCTGGGCGACGCCCTCGCGGCCGCGGCCCCGGGCTCCTCCCCCGGCGGGGCGGCGGCGTGGAGCGTCGCCGAGCCGCAGCCCGGCTCCTACGCCCTCACCGGCCCGGCCGACCCCGCCGCGCTCGTGGCGCTGACGACGTGGCTCGCCGCGCGCGGCGTCCTCGCGGCGCGCGTCACGGTCGGCCGCCGCACGCTCGAGGACGTGTTCCTCGACCTCACGGGACGGCACCTGCGATGAGCACGACCACGCCCACCCCGCCGCCCGCCCCGCCCGCGGACCGGGTCGCGACCCTCGCCGCCCCCGCGTGGCGGCGCGTCGTGGCCCAGACGGGGTTCGAGACGCGCATGATCCTGCGCAACGGCGAGCAGCTGCTCGTGACGATCGTGCTGCCCGTCATGCTCCTGCTCGGCCTCGTGCTCACGTCGTTCGTCGACCTGGATACCCAGGGCGCCTCGCGCGTCGACTTCGTGACGCCCGGAGTCCTCGCCCTGGCCGTGATGTCGACGGCGTTCACGTCGCAGGCCATCGCGACCGCGTTCGACCGCCGCAACGGCGTGCTGCGCCTCATGTCCACGACGCCGCTCGGGCGCGGCGGCCTCCTCGCCGGCAAGGTGCTCGGCGTCCTGGCGGTCGAGGTCGTCCAGGTCGTCGTCATCACCGCGGTCGCGCTCGGGCTCGGCTGGCAGCCGGACCCGTCCGGCATCCCCGCGGCGCTCCTCGCCGTGCTCCTGGGCACGGCCGCGTTCACGTCGCTCGCGATGCTGCTGGCCGGCACGCTGCGCGCCGAGGGCGTGCTCGCCGTCGCGAACCTCGTCCTCGTCCTCCTCACGGTCGGCGGCGGCGTGCTCGTGCCCGCGGAGCAGCTCCCCGGGCCGCTCGCGCACGTCGCGCTCCTGCTGCCCTCGGGGGCGCTCGGCGAGGCGATGCGCGGGGCACTGCTCGACGGGTCGGTCCCGCCGTTCTCCGTGGTCGTGCTGCTGGGCTGGACCGCCGCGCTCGGCTGGGGCGCGGGCAAGCTCTTCCGCTGGACCTGAGCCCGGGCGCATCTCACACCGGGAGGGTTCCGGGGCTGCACGGTCGTCCCGATACCGTGGGACCGTGAGCACCCCGCCCCCCGCGCTCGACCCCGCCACCGCCGACGAGAGCCCCGCCGCCGGTGCGGGCGGCGCCCGGCCCGACCGGCTCGCGCCGCTGCGCCGCTGGACCCGGCCGGTGCTCGTCGCGAACCTCGTCGCGCAGATCGGGATCATCGTCACGGGCGGTGCGGTGCGGCTCACGGGTTCGGGGCTCGGCTGCTCGACCTGGCCGCAGTGCGAGCCCGGACAGTTCGCCGCGAAGTTCCACCCCGAGACGACGTACCACCAGTTCGTCGAGTACGGGAACCGCACGCTCACCGGGGTGCTGAGCGTCATCGCGATCGCGGCCCTCGTGCTCGTGTGGACCGACCGCTCGCGCGTCCTGTCCTACCGGCTCCTCGGCGCCGTCCCCCTCGTCGGCGTCGCCGCGCAGGCCGTCATCGGCGGCGTGATCGTCCTGCTCCACCTGCACCCGGGGTGGGTGTCGCTGCACTTCGTCGTCTCGGCCGCGCTCGTCTCCGTCTCGCTGCTCCTCCTCCACCGGTCTGGGGAGGGCGACGGCCCGCCCGTCCCGACGGTCGCGTCGCGCTCGCGCGCGCTCGCCTGGGCGCTGTACGGGCTGACGGCGGTGATCGTGGTCCTCGGCGTCATCGTCACGGGGGCGGGCCCGCACAGCGGCGACTCCGAGGTGGGCTACCGCCTCGCGGTCGACCCGGCGCTCATGAGCAAGGTCCATGCGTGGGCCGTATGGGTCTTCGTCGCCGTGCTCGTCGCCTACCTCGTGAGCCTTCGCGGCGGGTCGCACGAACCGCGCCGCGCCGCCTGGATCCTGCTCGCCATCACCCTGGCCCAGGGGTTGATCGGGTACGTCCAGTACTTCACGGGCCTGCCCGCGCTCCTCGTGGGCCTGCACATGCTCGGGTCGGCGCTCCTCGTCGCCGGCTCGACGCGCGTCGTCCTGACGACCCGCACCCGCGGCGAGGCCGTCGTCCCCGCGGGGGGGACCCGCTCCCCGGCCTGACCCGCCGCCGTCCCAACCTGGGCACGACGACGGGGGCGCAGGCGCTGTCGCGCCCACGCCCCCGTGGGGTCCGTCTCAGCCCCGGCGCTCGGGCCAGGGCGCGTCGGCCGGGCGCAGCGACGCCCACCCGCCGGCGCGCGACGCCGCGGCGGCGAGCACGCCGGCGACGGCGGACGGGTTGTGCACACGGCCCGCGAGCACGGCGTCGACGGCCTCGTCGAGCGCGACCCAGCGCAGCTCCATGTCGAGCTCCTCGGCCTCGCGCTCGAAGCGCTCCGCGTCCGGGACCTCCGAGAGCCCGCGCGCGAGGAACACGCGCAGCGCCTCGTTCGACCCGCCGGGCGTCGTGAAGTAGTCCACGAGCACGTCCCAGCGCTCGGCGCGCAGGTCCGCCTCCTCCGCGAGCTCGCGCGCCGCCCCGAGGTACGCGGCCTCGCCGGGCACGTCGAGCAGCCCCGCGGGCACCTCCCACAGCTCGCGCCGCACCGGGTGCCGGTACTGGCGCAGCAGGAGCACGCGCTCGTCGTCGTCGAGCGCCACGACCGCCACGGCGCCCGGGTGGTCGATGTACTCGCGCGTCACCGTGCCGCCCGGGCCGAGGTCGACCTCGTCGGCGCGCAGGTCGAACACGCGGCCCTCGTGCACGCGGCGCGTCGCCACGACGTCGCGCGGCGCGGGGACGTCCGCGAGCACCCGCGCGTCCCCGTCCTGCGCGAGGCCGGGGACGCCGTCGGCGCCCACTCAGTCCGCCTGGTTCTCGAGCGCGGCGGCGACGAGGCCCGCGAAGAGCGGGTGCGCCCGGGTCGGGCGCGACTTGAACTCGGGGTGCGCCTGCGTGCTCACGTAGTACGGGTGCACGTCCGCGGGGAGCTCGACGAACTCCACGAGCGACGAGTCGGGCGAGGTCCCGCTGATGACGAGCCCGGCCTCCTCGAGGCGGTCGCGGTAGGCGTTGTTCACCTCGTAGCGGTGCCGGTGGCGCTCGGAGACGCGCTCCGCGCCGTACGTCTTCGCGACGACCGAGCCGGGCGTGAGCGCGGCCTCGTACGAGCCGAGGCGCATCGTGCCGCCCAGGTCGCCGTCGCCGCCGACGATCGCGAGCTGCTCCTCCATCGTCGCGATGACCGGGTCGGACGTCCCCGGGTGGAACTCGGTCGACGACGCGTCCTCGATCCCGAGCACGTTGCGCGCGTACTCGATGACCATGGACTGCAGGCCGAGGCAGATGCCCAGCGTCGGGACCCGGTTCTCGCGCGCCCAGCGCAGCGCGCCCAGCTTGCCCTCGATGCCGCGCACGCCGAAGCCGCCGGGGACGAGCACGGCGTCGACGCCCTGCAGCGCGTCCTCGGCACCGGCCGGGGTCTGGCAGTCGTCGGACGTGACCCAGCGGATCGTCACCTTGGCGTCGTTGGCGAAGCCGCCCGCGCGCAGCGCCTCGGTGACCGAGAGGTAGGCGTCGGGGAGGTCGATGTACTTGCCGACGAGCGCGACCTCCACGCGGTGCGCAGGGGTGTGCACGCGCTCCAGGAGCTGGCTCCAGCCGTCCCAGTCGACGTCGTGGAACGGCAGGTTGAGGCGGCGCACGACGTACGCGTCGAGGCCCTCGGCGTGCAGCACGCGCGGGATGTCGTAGATGCTCGGCGCGTCCACGGCGTTGACGACGGCCTCGTTGTCCACGTCGCACATGAGCGCGATCTTGCGCTTCACGGGCTCGGGGACCACGCGGTCCGCGCGCAGCACGATCGCGTCGGGCTGGATGCCGATGGAGCGCAGCGCGGCGACCGAGTGCTGCGTCGGCTTGGTCTTCAGCTCGCCCGAGGGGCCGATGTAGGGCACGAGCGAGACGTGCAGGAAGAACACGTCGTCGCGGCCGAGCTCGTGGCGCACCTGGCGCGCCGCCTCGAGGAACGGCTGGGACTCGATGTCGCCGACCGTGCCGCCGATCTCCGTGATGATGACGTCGACGTCCTCGCCGGCCTGCGCGCGCATGCGCGCCTTGATCTCGTCGGTGATGTGCGGGATCACCTGGACCGTGTCGCCGAGGTACTCCCCGCGCCGCTCCCGCGCGATGACCTGGGAGTACACCTGGCCCGTCGTGACGTTCGCGGTCGCCTCGAGGTCGACGTCGAGGAAGCGCTCGTAGTGGCCGATGTCGAGGTCGGTCTCGGCGCCGTCCTCCGTGACGAAGACCTCGCCGTGCTGGAACGGGTTCATCGTCCCGGGGTCCACGTTGAGGTACGGGTCCAGCTTCTGCATCGTCACGCGCAGGCCGCGCGAGCGGAGCAGGCGACCGAGGCTCGAGGCGGTGAGGCCCTTGCCGAGCGAGGAGGCGACGCCGCCGGTGACGAAGACGTGCGCGGTGCGGTGCTCGGAGCGAGCGCCGGAGGCGGAGAGTCGGGAGGAGGGCCGGTTCAGGAGGTCTGCCACGGAACTCCATCCTAACAGCGGCCCCGACGGGGGCACGCGGGCGACGGCGTCGCGCGCCTCACATCCTCACGCCGGCGGGGCCGGCTCCTCGTCCTCGACCGCGGCGGCACGGCCGCCGCCGCGCCGCAGCACGCCCAGGAGCGCCGCACGGTCCCCCACGAGTGAGGCGCCGACCACGACCGCGCCCGCGACGAGCGCCGCGAGGGCGCCGACGCCGACGGCGGCGAGCCAGCCCGCGTCGTCGGGCAGGAGCACGCGCGTGAGCACCGACCCCAGCGCACCGCCCGCCGCGGCGCCGACGCCCACGACGAGGAGCGTGCGCGGGACGCCGTGCGTCGCCTGCGCCCCCGCGAGACGCCGCACGGCGAGGAGCAGGGCCGCGCCCGCGACGCTCATGCCGAGCGTCATGGCGAGGCCGAGCGCGGACAGGACGCCGACGGCGTCGCGCGCTCCCGTCACGGCGGGCAGAGCGAACGCCGCGCCCGCCACGACGACCCACCCCGCGACCGTCGCGACGACCGCGGCGCGCTGGCGGTCGATCGTGTACAGCGCGCGGGACAGGTGCAGGATGAGGGCGTAGCCGACGATGCCCGGCGCCATCCACGCGACGCCGTCCCCGAGGCCGGCGACCGACGACCGCGAGACGGCCGCGAACACCACCTCGACGGCGTCGGACGCCGCGACGAGCGCGGCGACGCCGAGGCCGGAGACGACGAGCAGGGCGCGCGTCGTCGCGGCGAGCAGCGAGCGGTACGCGTCGTGGCGCCCGTGCGCGACGTGCTCCGCGAGCCGCGGGAACGTGCTCGTCGCGAGCGGGAACGCGAGCACCGCGTACGGGAGCAGGTACACCTGCTGGACGAACGTGTACGTCGGGAACGTCTCCTGCGGCCCGTACTGCAGCGCGGCGCCCATCGCCGCGAGCACCGAGAGCTGCTGCGCGACGAGCGCGCCGATCCCCGCGAGCGCGAGGTTGCGCGCGCGCACGCCCTCGCCGTGCGGGAAGCGCAGCCGCGGCCGCAGCCGCGTCCCGGTGCGCAGCACGGGGCCGACGAGCGGGAGCGCGAGGACCGCGACCCCGGCGGTCGTGCCCCAGCCGAGCCACGCGATCGCCTGGCCCGAGAGCGCCGCCACGTCCGCCTGGTTCCCGTCGGCGAGGCCGACGAACACGAGGTAGACCGCGATGACGGCGAGGCTCGACAGCAACGGGGAGAACGCCTGCCAGAAGAAGCGCTTGTGCGCCTGGAGGATCCCGCCCAGCACGACCGCGAGGCCGTAGAGCGGCACCTGGAGCGCGAAGACGCGCACGAACGTCGCCGTGACGTCGACGAGCTCGGGGTGCTCGCGCATGAGCACGGCCGCGATCGGGCCGGCGAGCAGCGCGAGCAGCGCGCCGAGCGGCGCGAGCACGAGCAGCGTCCAGCCGAGCACCGCAGAGGCGATGCGCGAGACGTCGTCCTGCGCACGCCGGGCGATCGGGCCGGCGAGGAGCGGTACGACGGCGCCCGCGAGCGCCCCGCCCGCGGCGACCTCGAACAGCACGTTGGGCAGGACGTTGGCCGACGAGTACGCGGTGCCCACGCCGACGGTGCCGAGCGTGGACGACAGCACGAGCGACCGGGCGAAGCCGACGAGCCGGCTCGCGATCGTCACGACCGTGATCATCACGGCCGCGCCGGCGAGCGTCTGGGTCGCCGCGCGCAGGCGCCCCGCGCGCCCGCTCACGCGGGGCGCCGCCCCCACGTGTCGACGCGCCGCAGCACGTCGTTGCCCTCGATGACCGCGGAGAAGCTCACGCGCTCGCTCGTCAGGGTCAGCCCGACGACGCCCGCGAGCGCGAGCCAGCGCACGGACCGGGGCGCGGCGAAGGCCACCTGGGTGCCCAGGACGGCGCCGAGCGCGTTCGCCCCGCAGTCGCCGAGCATGTCGCGCTCGCCGAGGTCGCCGGGGGCCGCGGCCGCGCCGGCGCCGAGGACGGCGCCCGTCGCCGCGGCGGTCGCCGAGGCGGCGAACGGGAGCGAGACGAGGGCCGACGCCTTGAGCGCGCGCCCGGGGCGCAGGTCGAGGAGGTTCACGAGGTTCGCCGTGCCCGCGACGAGCGCGCCGTTGAGGCCGACGTCGACGAGGTGACCGAGCGCCGAGCCCCGGCGCCGGGTCCCGACGGCCGCGGCGACGAGCGACGTCGCGCCGATGCCGAGGACCTTGAGCCCGCCCGTCGTGACCTCGCCGTGCGCGAGCGCCCCGAGGTGGCCGCGCAGCCCCTTCGTGCGCGTCGAGGTGTCCTCCGCGAGGTCGTCGACGAGGCCGAACGCGCCGCCGCCCGTCGCGGCGAGCGCGGTCGCGGCCCGTGTCCGGGCGTCGCCGCCCGCGACGAGCGCGCCCGCCACGAGCCCCGCGGCGACCGAGGGGCCCTCGAGCAGGCTGATCGGCTCGCCGCGGTGGTTCGTCCGGGTCCAGCGCGCCGCGCCGCCCGGCGCGCGGTCGGCGAGGGCGCGCCGCGCGCCCGCGGTCACGGCCGCGGCGACCGCCGCGGCCCCGAGCAGGGCACCGAGCCGTCCCACGTCAGCCCTCGCCCTCGTCCGAGCCGGTGCCGCCCGAGACGGTCCCGTCGCCCGGGACGCCGCTCGTGCCCTCGACGCCCGCGTCGCCGTCGGGCGTGCGGTCGACCGGCGGCAGCTCCACGGCCGGCGGCAGCACGGCCGTGGCGTTCTCCTCGAAGCCGTACTGGCCGACCTGGTCCGCGAGGCGCGCGGCGAGCGCGAGCGGGACGTTGATCTGACCGGGCTCGGCCTCCGTGCCGCTCACGGTCGACAGCGTGGCGGCCAGGTCCTCCGAGCCGCGCACCGTCGACACGAGGTCGCCCGAGACGGCCGTCGTCCCGGCGACGACGGCGGCCTGCGCGACGTCCTGCGCGGCGAGCGCGACCTGGACCTCGATGTCGACGACGTACGTGTCGGGCGCGGGCGCCTCCGCGGTCTCCGGGTCCGGCTGCGCCGTCTGCTCCGGGCCCGGGCCGGCGAGCAGGAGCACGACGTCCGCCGGCACCGTCTGCTCGTCGACGACGTCCACGAGGGCGAACCGCTCGAGCAGGACCTCGAGCTCGGTCGCGCCCTCGCTGCGGGCGTCGGGGTCCTGCGGGTCCGCGCCGGTGAGCGCGAGCGCGAGCGCACGGGCGAGGCGCTGGTCGGTCGACGCGTCCTCGGGCACGTCGCCGAGCTTGTCGGCGAGCCCCTCCGCCACCGTGTCGCGCGCGCTCTCGTCGTCCTCGCTCGTCCACGAGTCCGTGAGGCGCACCTGCGCGACGACGCTCGCCCCCGACGCCTCGAGCTGCGCGCCGATCCGCTCGTCGCGGTCGCCGTCGGAGCCGTCGAGGTCCACCACGGCGACGCGACGGTCCTGCAGCGAGCCGGCGACGAGCTGCGGGCCCGCGGCCTCGATGTAGCGCGCGTCGTTGTCGAGCGTGACGTTCGCCTGGTCGAGCTCGTCGCGCAGCTCGTTGCGCTCGACGCGCAGCTGCTCGACCTGACCGGTGAGCTGGTCCCCGATCGCGCCCTGGAGCGGCCCCGCGCCGAGGATGATCCCGACCGCCAGCGCGAGGAAGACGGAGATCAGCGAGACGATGTGGTACCTGAAGTCGATCACTGTGCGGCGGTGTCCTTCGGTGCGTGCTGCAGGTGGTCTGGTGGACGGGCGTCGGTCGGCGGGCGGCCTGCGGGCGGGCGTCGCGCGCCGGGGCCGTCGCCGTCGGCGGCCGTGCGGCGGTGCGCCCGCGCGCTCAGCCGCCGCCGAAGAGGGCGCCGACCCAGGAGGTCAGGTCGTCGATCCGGGCGCCGATCAGCCCGAACAGCGTCTGCCCGGCCGACGTCGACAGCAGCGCCATGACGACGGCGAACAGCCCGGCGAGCGAGAGCAGCGTGAGCTGGACGTTCGAGATGCGGTGCCGGTACAGGCGCGAGACGCCCTTCGCGTCCACGAGCTTGCCGCCCACGCGCAGGCGCGTGAGGAACGTGCTCGCCATCCCGGCGCGCCCCTTGTCGAGGAACTCGACGAGCGTCGCGTGCGTGCCCACCGCGACGATGACCTCGGCGCCCTTGTCGTCGGCGAGAAGCATCGCGATGTCCTCGCTCGTGCCGGTCGCGGGGAACACCACCGGGTCGACGCCCAGCTCCTTGACGCGCTCGAGCCCCGGGGCCTTGCCGTCGCGGTACGCGTGCACCACGATCTCGGCCCCGCTGCTCAGCGCGCGGTCGGAGACCGAGTCCATGTCGCCCACGATCATGTCGGGCTTCCACCCGGCGTCGAGGATCGCGTCGGCGCCGCCGTCGACCCCGATGAGCACCGGGCGGTACTCCTTGATGTACGGGCGCAGCGTCGCGAGGTCCTCGCGGTAGTGGTAGCCGCGCACGACGATGAGCACCTGGCGGCCGTCGATCGCGGTGCGGATGTCGGGGACGCCGACGCCGTCGAGCAGGAGCTCGCGCTCGCGGCGCAGGTAGTTCATCGTGTTCTCGGCGAACGACTCGATCTCGACCGAGAGGTTGGCGCGCGCCTCCTCGAGGCTGTGCGCGACGGTCGCCTCGGTCTGCACGACCCCCTCGGCGACGAGGTCGTCGCCGAGGAAGACCTTGCCGTCCTCGAGCCGGACCTCGCGCCCGTCCGGGATCGCCATGATCGCCGGGCCGAGGTCGTCGACGAGCACGATGCCCGCCTCGACGAGGATGTCGGGACCGAGGTTCGGGTAGCGCCCCGAGACGGAGCGCGCCGCGTTGAGGACCGCGACGGGCTTCGCCGCGACGAGGGCGTCGGCGGCCACGCGGTCGATGTCGACGTGGTCGATGACCGCGACGTCGCCCGGCTGCAGCCGCTTGGTCAGCGCCTTCGTGCGGGCGTCGACCTTGGCCGGGCCCAGCGTCTCGGGCCCGGTCTCCGGCACGGTGATCTTGCGCAGAGTCAGTCTCATCGTGGCCTATCGTCCCACGACCGACGACTCGAGGAGTTCGTGCGCGTGCCGGAGCGCCGCGTCGGAGTCCTCCTGGCCCGAGAGCATCCGCGCGAGCTCGCGCACCCGGTCCTCGCCCGTGACCTCGCGCACGCCCGTGACCGTCACGGAGGCCCCGTCGCCGTCGGTGCCGTCCGTCGCGCCGGGTGCCGACTTGGTCACGACGAGCTGCGCGTCGGCGAACGCCGCGACCTGTGCGAGATGCGTCACGACGACGACCTGGGCGCTGCGCGCGAGGGCCGCGAGACGGCGACCGACCTCGACGGCCGCCTTCCCCCCGACGCCCGCGTCGACCTCGTCGAAGACGAACGTCGGCAGCGCCGGCACGTCTCCCCCGGGCTCGACCGCGGCGGTCGCGAGCGCGACCTCGATGGCGAGCATGACGCGCGAGAGCTCGCCGCCCGACGCTCCCTTGCCGAGCGGGCGGGCGGGCGCCCCCGGGTGCGGGACGAGCGAGAACGTCACGGCGTCCGCGCCCCACGGGCCCGGCTCGTCGGCGGGCGCGACGTCGACGACGAGGCTCGCGCCGCTCATCGCGAGCCCGCGCAGCTCCTCGGTGACGGCCGTCGCGATCGCCGCCGCCGCGCGCTCGCGCGAGGCGGTCACCGCGGCGCCCGCGCGCGCCAGCTCCGCGTCCACCTCGTCGCGGCGCCCGGTCGCGGCGCGCAGCCGCTCGCCGCCGTCGTCGAGGTCGAGCAGACGCAGGCCCGCGTCGCTCGCCCACGCGAGGACGTCGTCGACGGTCTCGCCGTAGCTGCGCGTGAGCGTGCCGAGCGCGGCGAGGCGCGCGTGCGCCGTCTCGAGGCCCGCCGGGTCCGCGGCGAGGTCCTCGACGTAGCCGGAGATCTCCGTCGCCACGTCGGCGAGGACGTAGCCCACCTCCGCGAGCCGCTCGGCGAGACGTGCCAGCGCGGGGTCGGTCGGGGCCACGGACTCGAGCGCGCGGCGCGCGCGGTCGACGGACACGACCGCGTTGTCGGGCTGCTCGGCCGCGTCGTCGCCCGCCACCGCGTCGTGCGCGAGCTGGGCCGCGACGCGCAGCTCCTCGACGTTGCCGAGCCGGGCGACGAGCGCGGTGAGCTCGACGTCCTCCCCCGGCTGCGGCTCGACGCGCTCGACCTCCGCGAGCCCGAGCCGCAGCAGCTCGGCCTCGCGGGCCCGCTCGCCCGCGCGCGCGGTGAGGTCGTCGATCTCCGCCTGCAGCGCGCTGCGCTCCGTCCAGGCCGCGCGGTACCGCTCGAGGAGCGTGCGGTGCTCGGGTCCGGCGAACGCGTCGAGCGCCTCGCGCTGCTTGCTCGCGGTGCGCAGCCGGAGCTGGTCGGACTGCCCGTGGACGGTGACGAGGTCGTCCGCGACCTCGGCGAGCACGCCCTGGGGCACGCTGCGGCCCCCGAGGTGCGCCCGCGAGCGGCCCTCCGCCGCGACCGTGCGCAGCACGACGACCGTGCCGTCGTCGTCCACCTCGCCGCCCGCGTCGTCGACGCGGCGCGCCACGCCCGGGCGGTCGGCGACGCGCACGCGCCCCTCGACGACGGCGGTCGTGGCGCCCGGTCGCACGGTCGCCGGGTCCGCCTTGCCGCCCATGAGCAGCCCGAGCCCGGTGAGGACCATGGTCTTGCCGGCGCCGGTCTCGCCCGTGATGACGGTGAGGCCGGGTCCGAGCGGCACGCGGGCCGACCGGATGACGCCGAGGTTCTCGATCGCGATCTCCTCGAGCACGCTCACTCCTCCTCGGGGGTCGTGGACCGGGGGCGGTGGCGCGCCGTCCCCGTCGCGGCGACGTCGGCCGCGCGCTCGCGCCAGCCGACGACCGGCAGCGAGAACTTCGAGACGAGCCGGTCCGTGAACGGCGCCGTGCTCAGGCGTGCGAACCGCAGCGGCGTCGCGCTGCGCCGCACCTCGACGCGCGACCCGTTGGGCAGGTCGATCCGTCGGCGCCCGTCGCACGTCAGGACGCCCGGGGACGCGGAGCGCGGCAGCACGTCCACGGTCACGGTCGAGCGCGGGCCGACGACGAGCGGCCGGGCGAACAGGGCGTGCGCCGCGAGCGGCACCACGAGGACGGCGTCGACCTCCGGCCACATCACCGGGCCACCGGCCGAGAACGCGTGCGCGGTCGAGCCGGTCGCGGTCGCCGTCACCACGCCGTCGCACCCGAACGACGAGACGGGGCGCCCGTCGACGCCGATGACGACCTCGATCATCCGCTCGCGCTGCGCCTTCTCGACCGTCGCCTCGTTGAGCGCCCACCCGAGGAGCGGCTCGCCGCCCTCGGGCCGGTGGACGCGCACCTCGACGACCGTGCGCTCCTCCACGGTGTAGTCGCCCGAGGCGAGCCGCGCCACCGCGGCGTGCAGGTCCTCGCGCTCGCTCTCCGCGAGGAAGCCCACGTGCCCCAGGTTGACCCCGAGGATCGGCACGTCGGTGCCGTGCGTCAGCTCCGCCGCGCGCAGGATCGTGCCGTCCCCGCCGAGGACCATGACCGCCTCGGACTCCGGCACGCCCTCGCGGGCACGCGTGAGCGCCATGTGGTCCCCGAACGTCTCGGCGAGGTCGTCGTCGTGCAGCGTGACGGCGAACCCCGCCGCCTCGAGCTCGGCGACCGCCTCGCGCGACGCGGCGACCGCCTCCGGGCGGCCGCCGTGGGTGACGATCAGCACGCGACGCGTCACGGTGCTCCTCCAGAGGGGTGGGTGGTGTCGTCGTGCACGACGACGACGGGCGGGGTGCCGGCGTCCGGCCCGGGCTCCCAGGCGACGGCTCGCGCCGCGGCGGCGTCGAGCTCGGCGTCCTCGACGGCGCGCGGGTCGCCCGCGCGCAGCCACCAGAAGTACTCCCGGTTGCCGCTCGGGCCCGGCAGCGGGCTCGGGACGAGCGCGACCGGCCGCAGCCCGGCGAGCACCGCGTGCCGCGCGACGGACGCGACGACCTCGGCGTGCAGCGCAAGGTCGCGCACGACGCCGCCGCTGCCGAGCCGCTCGCGCCCGACCTCGAACTGCGGCTTGACCAGCAGCAGCAGGTCGGTGCCCGGCCCGACGACGCCCGCCACCGCGGGCAGGACCATGACGAGGGAGATGAAGGACAGGTCGCCGACCACGAGGTCCGGGACGGCGCCCACGTGCTCGGGCGCGAGGTCGCGCACGTTGAGGCCCTCGTGGACCTCGACCCGGGGGTCGGCGCGCAGCGCGGGGACGAGCTGGTCGTGGCCGACGTCGACCGCGACGACCTCGCGCGCGCCGCGGCGCAGCAGCACGTCGGTGAACCCGCCCGTGGACGCGCCGAGGTCGAGGCAGCGCGCGCCGTCGACCTGCGGGCGGGCGGGCAGGGACGCGCCGCCGGCGGCCACGTCGAGGGCGTCGAGCACCCCGGCGAGCTTGAACGCGGCGCGCGACGCGTACCCCGGGTCGTCCGGGTCCACCGCGACCTCGAGCACGCTCGACGGCCCGACGGGCGCCGACGGCTTGGTCGCCGTCGCGCCGTCGCGCGTCACGCGGCCCGCGGCCACCAGCTCGGCGGCGTGACGACGCGAGCGCGCGAGCCCGCGCCGCACGAGCTCGCCGTCCAGGCGCGCCTGCGAAGGACCGGCCAACCCTCAGTCCTCCGTGCGGGCCAGCTCGGCGACGAGCGCGTCGTGGACCGCCTCCAGCGCGGCGACGTGGGTGGACGTCGGTGCGGCGTCGAGGTCGTCGAGGCGCGCGAGGACGTCGTCGAGCGAGGACGTCGACGCGACGGGCGCGGACGGCGGCCCGGGACGCGGGGCGGACGGGGGCCCGGGACGGTGCGCGACCGTCGGCGCGGGCGCGTCGTGCTCGTCCGACATGGGTGCTCCTCCCGCCCTCGCTCGTGCGCGGACCGTGTGCGGCCGGGTGCCCGGACGGACACCCGGGACCACGCTACCCGCTGCCACCGCCGCGGTCGGTGACCTGGGGACGGACGCGTCGCCCCGCCGTCACGGCACGGGCCCGCCCGGTCGGGAGACCGGACGGGCCCCGGCGCTCAGTGCGTGCCGACGGGGATCTCGGGGACGCTCTCCGGGTCGACGACGCCCCCGGCGTCGACGGTCGCCCAGGCGGCGGCCGCCGCCGCGCGGACCGTGTCGACGGTCGCCGGGCCCCGGACGTCGAGACGCAGCGCGCCGTCGTCGACGCGGGCCGCGCTGTCGCCGCACCGCCACCAGCCGTCGTCCCCCGCCTCGGGGGCCGGGTGCGGCTCGTGCAGCGCCCGCAGGTCGGCGCCGAGGAAGTGTGGGCGCAGGCCCGGCTCGGCGAGGACGGCGTCGCGCGCCGTGCTCACGCCCGTGAGGACGTGCAGTCCGGGGTAGCCGCCGGCGCGCGCGCCGGCGAGGTCCGTGTCGAGACGGTCGCCGACGACGAGCGGCGCGTCGGCGCCCGCGCGCTCGATCGCGAGCCGGTACATCGTCGGCGACGGCTTGCCGGCGCTGTCCGGCGCGACGCCGGTCGCCGCGCGCACCGCACCGACGAGCGAGCCGTTCCCCGGCGCGAAGCCGCGCGCCGTCGGCAGCGACAGGTCGAGGTTGCTCGCGACGTGCCACGCCCCACGCTGGACGGCGTACGCCGCCTCGGCGAGCTGGGACCAGCCGAGCTCCGGGGCGAACCCCTGCACGACCGCGACGGGGTCGTCGTCCGCGCTCTCGACGATCTGCAGACCCGCGTCGTGCACGGCCGTGACGAGGCCGGCGCCCCCGACGACGAGGACGCGCTCGCCCGGCTCGAGCCGGGTCCGCAGCAGGGCCGCCGCCGCCTGGGCGGCCGTCATGACCTCCTCGGCCGTCGTCGGGATGCTCAGGCCCGTGAGCTGCTCCGCGACCGACCCCGGCTCGCGCGACGCGTTGTTGGTGACGAACACGAGCCGCATGCCGCGCTCGCGCGCGCCCGTCAGGCTCTCGGCCGCGTGCGGGATCGGCTCGTGCCCCCGGTACGCGACGCCGTCGAGGTCCACGAGCGCGAGGTCGTACCGCTCGTCGAGCGGGACGTCGCTCGCGAGCAGCCCCGCCGTCACGGGCGGTCCTCGGACGGCGCGTCGCCGGACGGCTCGTCGGAGGGCACGGCGTCGACGTCGGCCGCGTCCTCGGTGTCCTCGGTGTCCTCGGTGTCCTCGGTGTCCTCGGTGTCCTCGGTGTCCTCGGTGTCCTCGGTGTCCTCGGTGAGGTCGTACACGACGACGTCGTCCTCCTCGGCACCGAGCGCGGCGCCGAGCAGGGACGCGTCGATGCCGGCGAGGATCTCGGCGGCCTCCTCGGTGCGGCCCGCGACCTCGAGCACGGCGGCGCGCGCCTGGAGCACGCGCGCGCCCAGCTCTCCCTGCCGGCCGGCGGCCGGCACCTGGGCGAGCACCGCGAGGGCGGCGTCGAGCTCGCCGAGGTCGACGCGCGCCCCGCTCACGACGATCGCGAGCTCGGTGCGCCCGACGTCGTCGAGCGTGCGGGCCTCGTCCGACGCCGCCAGCGCGATCGCACGCTCCGGACGCCCGAGGCCGCGCTCGCAGTCGGCCATGATCGGCAGGTGCTCCGACGAGCCGTTGAGGCGGCGCACGGTGCGCAGCTCGCGCAGCGCCTCGGCGTAGCGACCCGTGCTGTACGCGGTGAGCCCCGCGGCCTCGCGCACGACGTCGACCCGGCCGGCGCGCCGGACGGCCGCCTGCGCGTGCTCGTACGCGAGCTCGGGGTCCGAGTCGAGGAGGCGCCCGGCCATGACGAGGTGCTTGCCGACGACCTCGGCGGTGTCCTTGCTCAGCGTCCGCAGCCGGCTCCGGGCCGAGCGGTCGAGCATGGCGAAGGTCACGTCCTCCGCGACGGGCGGACCTGCCGGGTGCCGGGGCGCGGGACGCTCGTCGCCACGCACCCGGTCGCGACCGGCGCCGGCGCGCGGGGCGTGGCCCCGGCGCTCGCCGTCCCGGTACCCGGAGCCGCGACGCTGGCCGCCCTCACGGCCCGGTGCGCCCTCGCGGCGCGGCCCGTCGTCGCGGCGCCCGTACCCCCGGGTGCCGTCGGGGCGGGCGTCGCGTCGGCCCGCGTACGGAGGACGCTCGCCCTCGCGACGCCCGCCGTCACGAGGCCCGCCGTCCCGGCGTGCGTCGTCGCCGTCGCGGCGCGACGGGTACCGCGCGCCCGGACGCTCGTCCCGTGCACCGGGGCGGGAACCGCCACGGTCGTCGCGTCGCCCGTAGCCCTGCCGGCCGTCGCGCCGGGAGTCGTCGCTCCGGCCGTAGCCGGGGCGCCCGCCGTCGCGGCGGGGACCCTGGCGGGAATCGTCGCGGCCGGAGTCGCGCCGGTCGGAGCCCTGGCCGCCCTGGCGCGAGCCGATACCCGTCCCGCGCGAGGAGTACCGGTCGCCGGCGCCGCCGGACCGGCCCGAGGCGCCGTCGCGGCCGGAGCGGTCGCGGTCGCCGTACCGTCCGGACGACCGGGGTCGGTCGCCGCGGTCGTCACGACCTCGCTGGTCGCGGTCGCCGCGCCCGTCGCGCGGCCCGTCCGACCCGGGTCGGTCGTGGTCGCGGTCGTCGTGCGTCTCGTTCACCAGGGTTCCCTCCCCCGTACCGAAGTGCGCTGATCATCCTCCCACGCGTGCAGCGCCGGACTCCGTCCGGGACCGACGGCGGCTCGCGGCCGCCCGCGCGGGGAGCCGCGCACGCTGTGGAGGGTGCTGAAATGCCGAAGGCCCACCCCGTGTGGGGTGGGCCTTCGGTGAAGGGTTGTCCGGCGGCGTCCTACTCTCCCACCCCGTCTCCAGGGCAGTACCATCGGCGCTGAAGGGCTTAGCTTCCGGGT